>Ga0222708_1000069_pt1 | contig 31353 bp, 51 predicted proteins | sample AntAcemetage1576_FD_179806 | JGI IMG/M metagenome (GOLD analysis project Ga0222708, IMG submission 179806) | Saline water microbial communities from Ace Lake, Antarctica - #1576 | ecosystem: Environmental > Aquatic > Non-marine Saline and Alkaline > Saline | place: Antarctica: Ace Lake... | reverse complement strand
ACCGTATATAATTTATTGCTAATTTGTTCCATATTCAAAGTTTATTTTATATTTATTAAAGTCATTTATTAGTCGAAGTTTCGGCTTGTTTATACGCAACAAACCATATACAATCCGTTATATGCAATAAAAATTTATGCCAACGCTTTTCGGTATTCCAAAATAAAATTTAAGTTGCTTACAAATTCTGTTCGTTGAGATATTTTACCTTCTCGCATATATATTGCCAACTTATTACCTTGCCTATCGCCTATTAAAGCATCAAGTTCTTTTTGGAATTGTTCAATTTCTCTTTGTGTTTCGGCAATATCAAATTCTATATCAGAAGTTGGTATATTGTCATTTTGTTTGCATTTTTCGTCTGTTAAAGCCATCGCTAAATAAATTTTAAAAGCATATAACAATGTATGAAGTTAATACGCTTAATTATGGTCTGTACTTAATATTAAATTTCGTGGTAAGCGTACTAACCTTATACTTTGCCGTTAGTGGCAAGGCTAAAAACCGTCCAAAATCATAATCTTTTCTAAAGCGAAATTAGCTCTTTCTCCAGGGTCTCCCCATTCATATTCCAAATCATCATCCCATTTGACAATGTCATTCAATGCTTGGCCAGCTACTTTTAATTTAGACTTCGCTAATTCAAGGGCTTGTTTAAGTTCTTTTTCTTTTGACATTTTATTTAGTTTTGTGAGAAGCCCAGCCACTAACAGCACATAGGCAATATGGCGGGTTCTCGGTTAATATTAAGTTTAGTTTTTCAAATCAAGTTTAGTTTTTCAAATCAAGTTTAGTGTTTGCATAAAGTTTAGTGTTCCAAAATCCGCCACATCGCCTATCTGCAAAAAGTTATATTTTAAATAAATCCGAAATAGGCACTTCCAAAGCATTTGAAATAACTTCAATAAGTTTTATTGTTGGAGTTTTATGACCTCTTTCAATCTGGCTTAAATAAGGCTGAGTTATTTTTATCAACTTGCTAAACTCCCCCTGACTATAACCTTTAGTTATACGTTGTATCTTTATATTTTTTCCCAACATAATATGTTTTATTTACACAAAGATAATAAATTTTAAGTAATAATTAAAAAAAAGTTTTTTTATATCAAATATTTTATTAACTTTGACGTGTTAATAAAAACAATATGACTGAAAAAATAAGTGAAACGACATTTTTAAATCTGGTAGCTAATATCAAACTATTTAGCGGAGAAGATTTAAGCCAGATTGCATTTGATAGTAAACATCGCAATACTTTTTTGAGTATTACAGGCTACGAAGTGGACAACTACAAGTTAGTAATTGACGAGCTATATTGCACAACCCAAAAAAAAGAAATGGGATTAAAAGAAAGTATGAAAGTAGTACTTCAAAACTTAATCTTTGAGGAAGTTAAATATCAAGAAAAAAAAATAAAAGATGAAGCGCAAGATATTGCCTTAGATTACGAACAATTTAATTAAAATAAAATGGATATTCAAGAAGAAACAATCAAATTTTTAGAGAAAAAATTAACCGAGCAAAATGTTTTAAAATGGGAATATTTGTCTAGGACTTTTCTACCAGCGTGGGAGGAAATAAATCTAAAAGAAGCAACTAAAGAAGTAGATTTTTATGCAGAAGCTATAATCAGCATAAAGTTACTTCAAAAAATAAAAGCGAAATGGGAGGTATCATAATAATATCCGCAGTACTTTTTATAATTTATGCGAGTTTTTGCAAGACAATCCAATATTTAATATACGTTATAAAATTAAATCAAAAATGAAAAAACTAAAAACAGGAATATCGACACAAATTATAAACGGACGTGTAGAAGTTTACACAGAAAAAGAAGCTTTGCAAAAAGAACAAGTTGCATGGTGGCAAAAAGTTCTAAAAAAAAACGAACTGCAAGAAGTTTGTAAAATGAGTAAATTTTTAATCTGGTACGAAAAAATACAGAATGTAAATTTTATTACCAACGAACAGTTCGAAACAATAAGCAATAAATTAAACTAAAAAACTTTAAAAATGGATAGGACAAAATTAACAGAGCTTTACAAAAAATATGAACTTACTAAAGAAGATGTTTTTAAGCACCAGCATTATTTAATTATCACAAGAAGTGGTATTGATAAAATACAAGCCATAGAGGGCATCAAAATAAATTATGAGGTTATCAGGTGTGAAACTAATTTTGCGGTGGTAAAAGCTAAAACTAAGGATTTAGAAACCTTTGGCAGCGCAATTAAAGGAAACGATTTTAAGGATGGAAATACTAACTCCTGGTATGTTATGGAAATGGCAGAAAAAAGAGCTATGTCCAGAATGGTTTTAAAAACTTGTGGCTTTTACGAGCTCGGAGTTTTTGGCGAAGATGAGAGCGAAGATTTTAAGAAAAAATAACAATTAAATAAAAAAATTATGTCTAAAGATTTATTTATTATGATGCGAGAAGAAGAAATTTCTACATCAAATTTTTTGCCTACAAAAAAAGAAATTCAATTATCTTCTAAAAAGTTTGCGGAAAAGCTTATTGCAAACGGCAACCTAGAGGAGTTATTTGCACAAGCGTTAAGGCTTTCGGAAAGTTTAAACATAATTACAGAAGTTCTTAAAAAATCACTACCAAACGAAAACTTTGAAGCCTTTGGATTAAAGGGAACTTTTAGAAGCGGTGGGGATAGTATTAATTATTCAGAAGATGAGATTTACGCAGCTTTAAAAGTTGACATAGACAATAGGGTAGAATTATTAAAATTAGCTCTTAAACAGCCTGTAATTGATGGCTACCTTAACGATGTTCCAAAAGTAAGCACAACCCCCAGAAAATCATCTTTAGCAATTAGTTTTTAATGGAAGCTATCCTAAAAAAAATTAGTGATATTATAGAAACATACGAAAGTGGTGTTTGGTCAAGTCAGGAACAACTTAGAATTATTTTAAGAGAATTGACTTCAAATATTTACTACCTTACAAAGTTTAACATAGAGTATCATGAAAAGCATAACGCGATCCAGTATAGGCATAAAGGTAGCGTATCTTCAGGATTAGTTTTGGCAAATGAACAAATACCAGAATTAAGAATGCTAAGAAAAATAACGGAAGCTGCAAACAATGTATCAAGGTCAATGACAATGGAATTATCAATAATTAAAAACGAAAAGTAAAATGGAAGTACAAGGTAAAATTAAAATGATTAGCGAAACTCAAACAATAGGAGATAAGGGTTTCAAAAAAAGAGAATTGGTGGTTACAACCGATGAGCAATATCCGCAGCATATTCTTATTGAATTTGTACAGGAGAAATGCGAAATATTAAATGCCTACAAAGTAGGTCAAGCGGTAAAGGTTGGTATTAATTTACGAGGTCGGGAATGGGTTAATCCACAAGGCGAAAGTAAATATTTTAACCAGATACAAGGTTGGAAAATAAACAAAGCAGAAGCATCAACAAACGCACCTGATTTATTAGAAGCACCTTTTCCAACTACCAACGATGTAAAAAATGATAATGAAAATGATTTACCTTTTTAATTTATGATAAAAGAAAAGAAGTGTAATGGTCAAGGCAAAGCAAACTCTTTTAAAGGTTGCGGAAAAAATATAAATGTAAGTTTCAGAAAATATGGTTTGTGTTCTAGCTGTTATGCTTCTTTTATTTTAAATACAGACGTGGGTCGTTTGATGTTAAATAAAGCTACTTTAAAAGCCATGAAGCCACGTTTAGACTTTGAACAAGCTAAACTAGATAAAAAGAACAAAAACAGCTTAGAAACGCTTAAAATGAATGTAAGAAATGTTTGTCATCAATTTATAAGGCTAAGAGATAAAGGAAAGGCTTGTATTAGTTGTGGCCAAGAATGGCATTCAGACTTTCAAGCTGGTCATTATTATAAAGCGGAATTATTTAGCACGCTTAAATTTAACGATTTAAATATTCATGGTCAATGTCAGGGGTGCAATATTAGAAATGAGGGTAATTTATCGCAATATGCTGTTAACCTACCAAAGAGAATAGGGGAGGTAAACTTTGAGTCTATAAATTTATTAGCGGATTTAGATAAGCAAATAGATTTTAAATGGGATAGAACAGAACTAATAAAAATTAGAAATGAATACAAACAAAAAATAAAGTATTTAAAAATATGAATGAAGATTATTATTTAAATCAAATTATAAAATATATCAACGAGAATTTAAACATAGACATAAAAGTTAAGACACGAAAAACTGATTATACCTATGCTCGTTCGTTGTATTTTAAAATAGCCAGAGAGCACACGGCAATTAGCTTTAATAAAATAGGGCGTAAAGTAAATTTAAACCACGCTACTGTTATGCACGGTATTAATAAAGTTTTTCCTGTAGTTTTAAAATACGAGCCGAAACTAAAAAATATCTATGATAGTTTTGTTTTTGAAAATATACTAGATATTGGTAGGTTAATTTACCTCACTAAAGAATTACACGAATTAGAAAATAAAATACTTAAAGATTATGATTTATAGAGACCATTTCCAAAATTACAAAAGCTATGCAGTTCCTAAAGCACAATTAATTATCGCTGATATTCCTTACAATCTAGGCAACAATGCTTACGCATCCAATCCAGCGTGGTATGAAGGAGGTGATAATAAACAGGGAGAAAGTAAACTTGCTGGAAAAAGCTTTTTTGATACTGATGAAGATTTTAGGCCAGCAGAGTTTATGCACTTTTGCAGTACTATGTTAAAGTCAGAACCAAAAACAGTAAAAATAGAAGGCGTTGCAAGACAAAAAGCAGCAGCTCCATGCATGATTATATTTTGTGCATTTGACCAGCAAATGTATTTAATAGAATTAGCTAAAAAATATGGTCTTAATAATTACATAAATTTAGTGTTTAGAAAAAACTTTTCCGCACAGGTTTTAAAAGCAAATATGAAGGTAGTAGGGAACTGTGAATATGGCTTAATTCTCTACAGGGATAAGCTCCCAAAGTTTAGAAATAATGGGAAAATGATTTTTAATTGCATGGATTGGCCGAGAGATAATCAAAGCGAAAAAATACATCCTACACAAAAACCAGTTGAATTATTAAAAAGACTTATTGAAATATTTACGGATAAAGGGGATGTAGTTATTGACCCTGTGGCTGGAAGTGGATCTACTTTAATAGCAGCAGAAAGATTAGATAGAAAGGGCTTCGGTTTTGAAATTAAAAAAGAATTTTACACAAAAGCAAAAGAATGGTTAATTCAGGAGAAGCAAATAAAAAAAGATATAAAAGAGTTTGGATATGCTAAATCTGAAATAGAAAAAACAGGACAAACTTTATGGTCTTAACTAAAATATTAGAAGATTATTGTTTGGTATTGAATTAAATTGTATTTTTGTGAAAGTTACCGTTCGACATTATAGTAACAAAGGAATTAATAAAACCCCTATAATGAATTTAGAAGTCGAACGCTAAAGGATTTATAGGGGTTTACGTTTTAAAATATTATGGCAGAAAATAAAAAATCATTTCTTGCTTATTGTGATTGGATAGATGTCTTTGAAGAATTAGAAGATGAAGAAGCTGGCAGGCTTGTAAAGCACCTTTTTAGATATGTTAATGATTTAAATCCTGTAAGTGAAGATAAGTACACTAAACTTTGTTTTATTTCAATTAAGCAGACTTTAAAGAGGGATTTAAAAAAGTACGAAAGCTATGTTGATAAACAAAAAGCCAACGGTAAAAAAGGGGGCAGACCGTTAAAAAAAGAAACCCAAAAAACCCAAGCCTTAATTCAAGAACCCAAAAAAGCTGATAGTGTTAGTGTTAGTGATAGTGTAAATAATACAAGTGTTATTTATAATGAAAATAATTTTTTAGAAGATTGGGGAAAATGCAGAACTGAATTTATGAAGCAACCTACCAATATTAAAAAACTAGATTTTCAAGAACGTATTTCTTTTTCAGATGCTTTAAAAAACTACACCGACAGGGAGTTAAAAGATGCTATGGTTTGTTTATTTAAGCAAGAAGTAAAAAATATATCTGCTATGTTTCTAAGACCAAAGCACTTTTTAGAAAGTATAGACAAGTATGTTAGCGCATCAACTGCAAAGGATTACAAGCTTTATGGAAGTATTAAAAAAATAAATTCAAGGGGGTTATGATAGAAAAACTAAACTTAGACAAGATTACCAAAAATGAAGATAAGCCTTTCGACTACAAAAAAATGTTTGAAGATTGCTTTGTAGATTTAGATGTGATACTACACCGACCTCCAGCCGCTTTATTTATTGGCACATATGATTTTAACGGCAAAGAATACGATTTACCAGCACACACTTACGGAGAATTTAGTGCAACGGTTGCACCATCAAAGACTAAAAAAACATTTTATAAATCTGCTTTGATAGCCTCGTATATTGGCGGTAAGGCTATTAACTATTTTCCTAATATGAAAAGTGCTAGGGATAACGATTATTTCATAGTTGACATAGATACCGAACAGGGAAAGTATTACGCTCAACACGCATTTAGACGAGTACAGCTTATGACCGGAAGCAAGTATGTGAACTACTTACCTTTTGCAATGCGTTCTAAGACACCAGACGAAAGAGTTATGTTTGTAGATGCTTTGCTCGATGACCCAAAGTACAAGGGGAAAATAAAGTTTATATCCATTGATGGAATTGCGGATTTAGTGGAAAATACAAATGATATTTTGATGAGCGCAAATATTGCGAACAAAGTTTTAAAATGGACTGACGATTATGGTGTACATTTACATACAATTATTCACAAATTAATCGGAGTAGATAAGCCGACTGGGCATTTAGGAAGTTATATTTTAAAGAAAGCAGAAACAGTTACTTTTTTAGAAAAGGAAGTAGAGGAAGAAAAGGATTGTGATATTATTGTTAAACATAAATATTCCCGTGGTCGTTCTTTTAGTGATTTTAAATTTAACATAAATAAAGAGGGATTGCCTTATTTAGCTAATCATAGTAATCAAAAATTTAATATTTAACGCTCGATGGCTTTGTGATGTTGCCAATAAAACACACGATAAACTTTAAATTAATCACAAATTATGAAAGTACAAAACCAAGATTCAGGTAAAGACCAAAGTAGCAATATCTCAAAACCATTGTTATCTGCTGTTTTATTATTCGATTCTGAAATAGATGTTTTTCTAAAAGAATTGTTTTTTGAAAAATGGATGGACGATGAAGATTGGATTAAGATTTTAAACGAATTAGAAAAACAAACAGGAGTTTCAAAATCAACTTTATCTGCAGATTTGAAAATAGGAGTTGATAATGGTTATAGCTTGGAAAAACAATTTCATTTAGTTCGTTTGGTTCTAAAAAATAGCAGATAACCGGTAAAGTATATGATTAGTTCGCCTACTACAAACGATTAAATTTCGCACTGACCCTCATTGGCCAATTAACTATATACAATGTGTGTGCACCGTAATTTTAAAATGATATGAAAATAAATTTTGATTTAAAAAACAAGTACTCAAGTGTAGAATTTTGTTATAATAACAAAGCGGTTATTATAAGATATTGGCGTGGTCTAAAATTGGAAACGGTCGGTCAGTAAGGCATTACGCATAACATTTGGCTATAAGCCACGTCAATTCACTTAACTTATTAAAAATAAATATTGTAAATGTAAATATTTTTTAATATGACACCTGAAAAAGCATTAGCACATTTTAAATATAAACTAACTAAAAGTTGGAAGCCAACCGCATTTGATTTAGAAGCTTACAACGCCCTAGTAGAATTTGTAAACCAGAAACAAAAGCAGCAATTAGTCGACAATCAACTTTTCGGAAAGCTATACATTTATCTTTATTCTCAATTTACGAATTATTATAAATGTTCGTTAGTTGATGACATTCCTCAAAAGGAATTAAATAAGATACTAGATAAGCCATTAAAAGCTATTGTAAGCGAGCTAGTGGATAATAATAAGCTAATCGACATAGAACACTACATAAGCAATAATAATTCATTAGACGGCTTTATTGAGGTTTCTTATAATGACATCGCAGATAATTTACGAGTTATGGTAAACGCTTCACTAAATCAATTTAAAAAATGAACACGCACGAAAAACTTTATTTTATAACTAAAAAAGGATTTAAAATATACCCTAAGATTAAAGTTATTGGCAACATAAACCGATTAGCAGTATGTATAATTGACGAGAACAACTTAATTTACCGTAGAAAAGAAAACGTTGGGGAGTTTATTCATACTACAAAAACTATAAATTCTGCAATTGAATTAGCTTTAAATCATGTTTATAATAAACTGAACTAAACTTTAACATATTTTTAAGATATATATTAATAAAGTATTTATATCTTTGTAGGGTAGAAAGGAATAAACCGCTACACTAAACTAAAAATTATGAGACTAGAAATTATTTACAAGCCAGAAAACAGAATAGGTAACGGAATGATTGCCGCAAACAGCAAAAAAACTGTTGAGATATTAGGTCAAAAAGAAGAAACATTTAAAAAATATGGAGACCAAAAAATAGCAGAAATATGGGCAAAACAAATATTAAAGCATAGCTTTCCTAATACCCCATGCAAATTGATAAATGTTATTATAGGTTAAAATAATTAAATAGGTTTACGGTCAACCTTAAAAACCGCTAATTTAAAATTATAAATAAGCATTAATGAATAAACGCAATCCAATAGGCAGACCAAGAGAAAAAAAAGCACCTAAAATAAAGGTGCTTATCTCTTGTTTTCCAGAGCATAAATTAACTATAAAAGAATTTGTAAATCAATTAAATAGGAATTTATAAATATTTAATTTACTTTTATAGAAATTTTATAAAATGGAAGCGATTGTAAAAAAGTCTTTCGTGCATTCTCAAACAAAAATACATTATCAAGTAGGGCAAATTTTTGAGAATACAAAAGACGAAATTGAAAGGATTAACAATATCCTGGTGCATGGTTTAGAAATTGTACAAGCGAATGAAGTTTCGCAACCCCAAGAGCCAATTCAACTAAAAAAAAGAGGTCGTAGAAAAAAGTAAATGCTGGAAGAGCTTGCTAAAATACAACCAGAACTTATAAAAATGGCTAAGTCTTTGGACTTTAAAAACCATGAGGATATTTTGCAAGAAACATACCTAAAACTTTACGAGTCAAAAAAAGAGTTTAAAGACATTGACAAAGGCTACATCTACTTAACAATGCGATCTATCTTTATTGATGGTGTAAGAAAAAATAAAGAAATACCAATAGATGACTTTTCTATTTTTGAGGACGTGGATTCTGAATGTACATTTTTAGAAGTTGATACTTCAATACTAAACGCATTTGAAAAGGAATTGATAAACGCTCATTTTGGTAGGATAGTAGAAAATAAGGAAAAGAAAATAGTTAATAAAACTGATGCTCATTCTTTACTAAAGCTTTCTAAAATGACAACAATTTCTTATAGAACCTTATACACAACTTTAAATAAAATTAAAAAAAAACTATGGAAGGATTAGGGGACGTGGTGGCAAAGGTAACAGATGCTTTAGGGATTCCTAAATGCGAGCCATGCAAACAAAGACAGGAAAAATTAAATAATATGTTTCCTTTTACTCAAAAGTTAACAGATGAAGAAAGAGCCTATCTAACGAACGTTTTTATTTGGTACAAAGGTTTGCCTATAAAAAGCGAAAGAGTAGCAGAAATGCAAAGATGCGAGCAGATATGGCTAAGGGTTTACAATATTAAGACTGGAGCTTGTAAGACTTGCAATAGCACCTACCAAAATAATTACATGAACAAATTAAAATCCTTATTATGATAGAAAAATTTTTACGTTTTATTTCTCCAAGTTATGCACTAGACCATAAAGGTCGAGTTAATAAATACACCTATGTTATAATGTTTCAATTGTTGTTAATCTGTTTAATGATTGCTAAAATGTTATTTTAAAATTGTTTAATTGTTCTTAATTACCAATGAAAAAATCTACTGATGCCGAAATAGAAATTAGAGTTGCAAAAATTTATCAGTTTATTTGCGAGGGTTTTAACTATACCTATATGGTTCGACACGCTTCGAAAGAATGGAAAATTAGCAGTAGGCAATTAGATACATATATTTTAAAAGCTAAAGAACAAATTAGAAATACTTATGGTGAAGATTATAAAAAAACCATACTATCTAATCACTTAGCGCAATTAGAAGATTTGTATATTAAAAATTATAGTATTGAGGACTTTAGAGAGTGCAGAACTATTATCGAAAGTAGAAATAAACTACTAGGATTAAATGAAGCTACAAAAATAGAAATAAGCGAAAAGCCAATATTTAAACAAATTGATTTAGATGTTAAAAGCAACGACAGCGCAGACTAAAATAGCTAAACTAAAAAAACGTGTAAGGATTGTACAAGGTGGAACTTCAAGTTCGAAAACTTTTACAATCCTTCCGCTTTTAATTCAATATGCAATTCAAATACCAAGTAGCGAAATATCGGTAGTATCAGAAAGCATCCCACATCTTAAACGTGGGGCAATGAAAGACTTTCTTAAAATAATGAAATGGACGGACAATTTTAAAGAAGCTAGTTTTAACCGCTCAAATTTAACCTACAAATTTAGCAACGGTTCTTATATTGAGTTCTTTTCTGCAGACCAACCCGACAAGCTTAGAGGTGCAAGGCGTGATGTTCTATTTATTAACGAATGTAACAACGTCAATTTTGAAAGTTACCAGCAACTATCCATAAGGACAAAGAAATTTATCTACCTAGACTACAACCCGACAAACGAATTTTGGGTACATACGGAATTAAAAGACGAAAAAGACAGCGACTTTATAATTTTAACATACAAAGACAATGAAGCCTTAGACCCAGCAATAGTCAAAGAAATTGAAAAGGCAAAAGTAAAAGCGGAAACTTCGGCATATTGGGCTAACTGGTGGAATGTTTACGGCTTAGGGTTAATTGGTAGCTTAGAGGGAGTTATTTTTAACAACTATAAAACCATAGATGCTATTCCAAAAGATGCAAGGTTAATAGGTTATGGCTTAGATTTTGGCTATACAAATGACCCGACATCAATAGTTGAAGTTTATAAATTTAATAACCAAAGAATTGTAAACGAAATATGTTACGAAAAGGAATTGACAAATAGCCAGATTGCAAAAAGGATTCTTACAAAGCTTCCTGTATATTGTGATAGTGCCGAGCCTAAAAGCATAGTGGAACTAACTAGATTAGGTATCAGAGCTTATGGCGTAAAAAAAGGCGCTGGTTCTGTTAACTATGGCATTCAATTGATGCAGAATAATGAATATTTAATTACCAAAAGTTCAACTAACTTAATATCCGAGCTAAGAAAATACAGTTGGGATATTGATAAAAAAACAGGAGCGAAAATAAACAAGCCTATTGACGATTTTAACCACGCCATAGATGCTCTCCGTTACCACGAAATGGAAACCGTTGGTAAAAACATAAATCTTACATTCGGGTAAAATTTAATACTTTTTTCGTTGTATAGTTATGAGAGTTACTATACCAACATCATTACAAGATATTCCACTACATAAATGGGCAGAAGTACAAGAGGTTTACGAGATTTCAGAAAGTGAAACCTTGACTAAACTAAAAGTAATTTCTATAATTTGCAACCTATCATTCGAGATAGTATCTACAATCGCAGTTAATGACATTGACAGGATTTATGAGTCGATTGATTTGATGTTTAAGGAAGTCAATACCATAGAACACTTTACTATTGACGGTATTAAATTTGGATTTATTCCTAATTTAGAAACGGTTACAAGTGGCGAGTTTATAGACATAGAAAACTACCTTAAAGAAGATATTTTTAAGGCTATGGCAGTTATGTACCGTCCAATTAAAAAGCAACACAAAGACCTTTATTCAATAGAAAAATACAGCGGGACAGATAAGTATGCAGAGGTAATGAAAAACGCCCCGACATCTGCTTATATTGGTGCAACTGTTTTTTTTTACAATTTATTGAACGAGTTACTGAACGCTATGCCAGACTATATCAACAAAAATCTAACGGATTTGGAGCGTCAAGCTTTGGACAAGAGTGGGGGTGGTATGTATCAATTAACGCAATCGCTGGTAATGATAGGCTAAAATTTAAAAAAGTATTGAAGTTAAATATCAATGAAGTATTTACGCATTTGCTTTTTTTACACGACAAAAACGAAGAAGAAAAATTACAAATAAACAATGCGAAACGCAATATTTGAAGGACTTAATTTAATAGCTGGACATCTAAACGATGACGAGCGTATCAAAACTTTATTTTCAGCCAATGAAGATGAAATAGACTTTAATAAAAAAGACCTTTACCCAATGGCAAACATAAGGGTAAGCGCAAACGATTTTAACACCAATCAAATAACATACGAGGTTACCGTTTTAGATATTCGAGACGTAAACAAAAAGCAAATAACCAGTAAGTTTAAAGGCAATGATAATCGTTGGGATAACTGGACGCTTACTTATGATGTTTTAAGGGAATTAATAGCAAAAATAGAGCGTTTACAAAACGAAAATAACATAGAGTATCTAAACGCATCAGGAGCGTTTCAAATTGATAAGGCTTTTGCTAATGGCTTAGATGGGTTTTCGGTTTTAATAACTTTGGCTTTTAATAACAAGTCATGCTAAAAGAAAGCCTAGAAAAGTTTAGCAAATATGTGGTAACCGAAGCTAAACAAAACCTTAGCCGTAAAGATAAAAATGTAAAAGGTAAATTAAGCGATAGTATAAAAGGCGAAACTTTTGTTATGCCAAATAGTATCGGGATTTACTTTTCGATGGAAGATTACGGAATGTTTCAAGACAAAGGAGTAAGAGGTAAAACAAGCTCAACAAAAGCCCCAAACAGTCCTTATAGATTTGGCACAGGTTCTGGTAGTGGTGGTATTGGATTGGGTGCAGCTATTAGGCAATGGGTAAAAGACAGGAGGTTTCAATTTAGGGATAGGGTAAATGGCAGATTTTTATCATTTGAAAGCACCGCATTTTTAATAAGTAGAAGCATCTGGAACAAAGGAATTGCACCGAGTGAATTTTTTAGCAAGCCTTTTGAAGAAGCGTTTAAGACTTTACCAGATCAATTAATAAAGGCTTATGGTTTAGAAGTCGACAAGTTATTAAAATCAAGTTTAAAGCAATGAAAAAAATATTTATAAGAAGTCCATATTTTATTGAAACAAACGTACCGAGCGATAAGGCAAAGGCGGTTGTTAAATTATACATTTGGAATAAACTAGATACCGAGCCCACCTTACCGACTTACATACTTGAAAAATTCGTGCCTAGTGTAAATAATAGAAACCTTAGCTTTAACATTTCTAACTATGCAAAGGAATATATTAATCCAATAGCACCTAATGTTGAGACCGTAATTGTTGACGATGCCGAGATGTGGTCGTTTTGCAAAATAGAAGTTTTATACGATGATATTACCGTTATAAGTACCGAAACTTTTGTATGTTTAAATGGGTATACAAACTACATGAATGGCTATAATCAAAGCAATACAGCAACGGATATACCCTTGTTTAATCCTATTGTGAAATACAATCATAACCAGTATGTAAATGTTTGGGTAGATGCGAGCGAAAGAGAAATGCAATGGAATGCCTTACCTACTTTTTACTCAACTGGCAATTTATACAAACTGCCCTTGCAAAATGGTTTAAACACTTTAAAAGCAGACGGAGTTATAATTATAACAACAAGTGCATTACTGGAATGTTTTAATATCTACACCCCTGTAAAATGCCAATACATAAACCGTTTCGGGGGATGGGAAACAATTATCTTCTACAAGGCTAAAAGCGAAAGTCTAAGCGTGGAAAGTAAAGAGTTTAATAGTATGCAAGCGGACGTTAATTATAACCCGTTAATAGGTCAGGCACAAACTTATAATTTTCAAGCTACTAAAAGTATCAAAATGAATACAGGCTTTGTAGCTGAAAATTACTCGGAGTTATTACAAAATATGCTAACATCAAACGTTATTTTTTTAGACAGAATACCAGTTCTTTTAAGAACAAAAACTTTAGATTATAAGACTAGACTAAAAGATAACAATATTAATTACGAAATTGATTTCAGTTATAATTTTGGACTTATAAACGATAAAATATAAATGATAGCATCGCTTTACATAACGAACGGAAATAACACCTTTAGAATTGAAACTTTTGAAGATGAGAAAATAAGCGTTACATCTTCCATTCAAAATGTAAATGATATTTCAAAAGTCTTTACCGATTATTCTCAAAGCTTTACCGTACCAGCAAGCGATAACAATAATAAGATTTTTAGACATTGGTATGAAAATACACTAAACAATGGATTTGACCAAAGGTTAAACTTAAACGGCTACATAGAAATCGACACCGCTATTTTTAAAACTGGTAGGTGGAGATTGGAAGGTGCAAGCGTAAAAAATGGAAAGCCAGAAAGTTATAAAATTACATTCTTTGGAGTTCTAAAAAGTTTGACTGATTTATTTGGCGAAGATAAGTTAATTGATATTGATGAGCTAAACGCTTATACTTTTGCTTATAGTGGCGAAGATGTAAAGACTAGAATACAAACCACAAACGACTTAGATGTTTTGTTTCCATTAATCAGTTCTTTGCGTTTGTGGAATTATGGCGGTGGTATTGAAGATATAAGCGTATCGGGTGGAGCTATTGATTACAAAGAGTTATTTCCTGCCATAAAAGCTCCTAGAATATTTGATGCCATAGAAGCTAAGTATGGCGTTAATTTTACAGGTAGTTTTTTAAGTCAGTCAAGATTTACACAGGCTTATTTATGGCTAAAAAATACCGATGTTATAAAAGCCTTTTCTATATTACAAAAAGGAAACTTAGAAACTATTACAGGAAGTGGTGGATTGTTAATTTTAGATGCTGCCCAAAATAAGTGGGTTTATAATTATTTTGAAAGCGATAATTTTATAGACCATTTGCATAGTGTAATGATTAGTTTTAATTCGTCTACAAATTACGTTATAAAAGTATATCAAAATGATGTTGAATTTTTGTCATTTGTTGGCGAGGGTACATCCACAGAGATAGCTTTACCTGCGCAAGAACTAGGCGAGTATTATGTAGAAATACAAACCGATGCGGCGGTAACATACGACATAGAAGTTTATACATCATATACAGAAGTTGATCCATCACTACCGACTACTACTTTTGAGATGACAATTTTAGGAAGTGCTACAATAGCTATTGATTTAGGTATAGCATCTCTAGCACCAGACATTAAAGTAAGTGATTATTTTAGTGGCATATTAAAGGCTTTTAATCTTACTGCAATAAGTAAGGATGGCATTAACTTTGAATTGCAACAAATAGAGGAGTGGTATTTAGATGGGGAAATAAAAGACTTTACGGAATATGCCGAGCCTACATTTGAAGTTGATAAGGTAAAAAATTACAATAATATAAATTTTGAATATCAAGAAAGTAACAGTATTTTAAACTTTCAATACTTTGAGGCCAACCAGCTTGAGCATGGTAATTTAACTTTTGAGTTAGGCAATGACGGTGGCGATTATAATATAAAGTTGCCATTTGAAAGCCTAGTATTTACAAAATTTACCAATACGGATTTACAAGTAGCTTTTGCTGTTAACAAGGATTTAAAACCCTACATTCCTAAGCCTGTAATTTTATACAAGTACGAAAATAAAGCAACAAGTTTTTATTTTAACAATGGAGTTACTACTTCTGAAATTACTGCTTACAATGTTTTCGGTCAAGATGTAAGTTATTTGAGTGAAAACCACACCCTTAACTTTGGCGTTCAACTTAGCTCATACCTTTTACAGCCCATTAATAATACTTTATTTAGAAATTACTACTTAGACTATTTGAAAAATTTATACGACATTAAAAGCCGTATGATTAAGATAAAAATGCGACTGCCTTTTTTAGAAATTGTAAATTTAGAACTAAACGACCGTATAATTATAAGAGAAAAAAGGTATATTATAAACCAATACACAACCGATTTACAAACCTTTGAAACTAATTTTGAAATTATACAAGATTTACGTAAACTGCCAGTAAATGAAGCACCACCCGAAGTGGTAAATTGTGTACTATCGGAATGGAGCGCATATTCAGAATGCGTAAATAACGAAACAACAAGAACTCGTACTGTTATCACGCCAGCAAGCGGTGGCGGTTTAGCTTGTGGCGTATTAAGCGAAACCGAAGCTTGTTTAAACCCTGTTGATTGTGTACTATCCGAATGGAGCGAATATTCGACTTGTGATGGTCAGAGTACACAAACCAGAACTAGAACAGTAATAACCCAGCCTAGTGATGGAGGTGCAGCTTGTGGCGCACTAAGTGAAACAAGAAACTGCCCTCCTGTTGATTGCGTGCTTTCGGAATGGAGTGAGTGGTCTACTTGTTCAAATAACGAACAAAATGCTACAAGAACAGTTATAACTCCAGCGAGTAATGGTGGAACTTGCCAAGCGTTAATAAAATATAGAGATTGCATACCTAATCAAGATTGCGTTTTATCGGAGTGGTCAGCTTATTCAAGCTGCGATGGTCAGAGTACCCAAACACGTACAAGAACTGTTATAACCCCTCAAAGCGGAAACGGTGCAGCTTGTGGCGAATTAAGCGAAACTAGAGATTGCCCAGTAGTTGTACAATGTTTTAATATCAGAGTAACTAGCACAACACAAAATCGGGGCATTACATTTACTTATATAGACTGTGATGGAATTTCAAGAGAAATAACAACTGGTGGTAGTCAACTTGGCCTTTTAGTTTGCGCACAAGATGGATCAATAAGTATTACCGATGGAGATGGAACATTAAGTTATGAAGGAAGTTGCACATAAAATTATGATACGAGAAATAATAAAAATTTTACCGTTTATGGAAATGGGGCAAGGTCAAAATATAGACTTTGCCAAAGGTAAAAAACAGATGCCCTCAACAATTAAAGAATTTATACAATGGCTGAAAAGAAAGTAATTATTTTAGACGTAGAAACCAGCGGAGCAGTAGAGGGTTTTGAGAATTTAAATGATGTAATTTTACAACAAAAACAAATTACTATTGAGTTTAAAAAGGAGCTTTTACTTTTAGAAGAACAGCTAAAAAAAACACCAGCAAATGCTTTAGGCGAACAAAAAAATCTAAAAGATAGAATTGATGGTTTAAAAACTTCTATAAAAGACCAAGGTTTAGCGGTTCAAGAATTGAACTTAAAAAAACAAACAGCAAGCGATACAGATAAAAAATTTACTACTTCAACAAATAGCCTAACTGATTCAGTCGTAAAGAATGGAGGGGCAATGGGCGTTCTAAATACTATAACAGGAGGTTTAGCTCAAAGATTTAAAGATGCGTACGAAGCCAGCGACTTGCTAAAAGGTGGCATGGGTAGAGCCTTAACTTCTTTTAATAAATTTTCCACGGGTGCAAAGGCTGCATTAATATCGACGGGAATTGGTGCTCTAGTTGTTGCCGTTGGTGTTCTAGCTTCTTATTGGGATGACATCACAGGTTTAGTTGGTGGCATTAATGGGGACATGAAAGAACAAGGCGAAATTGCAAATAAAAATGTATTAGCAGAGGAGCAGAAACTTAAAACCCTAAACAGTCAGGATAATATTTTAAAATTACAAGGTAAAACAGAAACCGAGATTCTAAATATTAAAAAGCAACAAACAGCGGACGTTATAAAATCTTTAGAAATTCAACTTATTGCACAACAATCGCAAAGGGATGCACAAGTAGAAGCGTCAAAAAGAAATAGAGATATTTTAAGCGGTGTACTTCAATTTATATCCGCTCCAATTACTATTTTATTAAATACCATAGACGAAATTGGAAAAGCGTTTGGTAAAGATTTTGGGTTATCAGGAGTTTTTGACAAAGTAAGTACATTAATTTTTGATCCAGAAGAAGTTGCAATCGAGGGTGATAAAGCAATTCAAGAAACTAAGGACAAACTTAATGAACTGAAAAATACACAAGCTGGTTATGAAGTTTCTATAAATACAATCGCCAAAACGGCAAGTGATGAGCGCAAAAAGTTAAGTGATGAAGCGTCCGAAGTTGCAAAGCAAGATGCAATTAAAAAAGGCGAAGACGATATTAGATTAGCAAAGGAGCGAGCCGACTCTTTAGAAGCTATTAGGAAAGCTGAAATAGATACCGAATCGGAAAGACGAGCCGAGGAATTATTGCAAATAGAATTACAATATGCAGCATTAATTGAACAAGCTATTTTATACAATCAAAGTACTGATGAGTTAAAAGAAGCGCAAAGAACAAAGGAGTTAGAGCTACAAGCTATATTTGATTCAGAAGATAAAACAAGGTCAGATAAAGTAATAAAAGAAGCCCAAGACGAAGCGCAAAGGTTAATAGAAATTGAGCAAGTTTTTCAAGATGCTAAAAGAAATGCTTTGCAATCAGGCTTAAATTTATTGATGCAATTTGCTGGTAGAAATAAAGCTATTGCTTTGGGTATTTTAGTAGTTCAAAAAGGTTTAGCAGTTGCAGATATTATTGTAGGTGCATCTAAGTCTATTGCTGGTCAAACGGCTGCTATCGCCTTAGCTAATCAAGCTGCTTTAGCAACCCCAGCCGCTATCGGTTCTTTTGGTATTTCAGCAATACCAGTTATTGCAGCAAATACAGCTTCCTTATTGAAGGGAATTGCATCAACAAAAATTAGTGCTGGTGCTGGTATTGCATCTATTCTTGCCGCTGGTATTAATTCAGCAACCGCTATAACTTCATCGAGTGGAGGTTTAGGCGGTGGAGGTGGAGGTGGTGGTACTAGGGGTGGTTCTGCTCCAATGCCATCCCAGACAGCACCTAGTTTTAATATTGTAGGAGCGCAAGGTTTAGATAATCAAATTGCCACAGGCTTAGGAACGCAGCCGACACAACCTTTGCGAGCTTATGTAGTGGCTAATGAAGTTACAACCCAGCAAAGCTTAGACAGAAATATTATTCAAAATGCTAGTTTAGGTTAAATAAAGTATTATATTTGTAAAACGTTACGGTCTGAAACCATTGGTAACTAAAAATAATAGCCTTTTAAATGACACAAAGCATCAGACCCTTTGTAGATTTTGAAAGGCATTTTTTATTTTATATGTTATGGTAAAAACTTGTACTGGATGTCATAAAGAATTAGCCGCTACAACGGATAATTTTTGTATTAGACCACTTGGCAAATTTGGATTTGCTGCAAAATGCAAAAAGTGTAATGCTGAATACGCAAAAAAATATCAACAAGAAAATAAAATTAGACTAGCTGAAAGAGATAAAAAATATTACCAAGAAAATAAAATTAAATTACTTAAATATCAAAGAAAATATGTTCAAGAAAATAAAATTAAATTACTTAAATATCAAAGAAAATATGTTCAAGAAAATAAAATTAAATTAGATGAAAACAGAAAAAAATATGTTCAAGAAAATAAAATTAAATTACTTAAATATCAAAGAAAATATCGCCAAGAAAATAAAATTAAATTAGATGAAAACAGAAAAAAATATGTTCAAGAAAATAAAATTAAATTACTTAAATATCAAAGAAAATATGTTCAAGAAAATAAAATTAAATTAGATGAAAACAGAAAAAAATATTACCAAGAAAATAAAATTAAAATAGCTAAACATAATAAAAAATATAAGGAAAAAAATAAAATTAAAATAGCTAAATATTACAAAAAATATTTTCAAGAAATAAAAGAAAACTTAAACGGTCAGTATTTAAAAATATTGCTAGAGAAACAGGGATTTAGCAAAGAACAAATGACCCCTGAAATAATTGAATTAAAATTAATATTAATCAAAACAAAAAGATTATGAGAAACATTACAGATTTGCGAAACAGTTTAGTTGACAACTACGAAAAAATGAAAGCTAAACAAATGGAATTAAAAGACGGTAAAGAACTAGCGAACACCGCAGGAAAGATTTTAAGCTCAATTAACATTGAATTAAAATACAATGATATGCTAGGTAATAAAGCTAAAATTTATTTCTTAGAAAAGTAGAAAACAAACATCCATTATCACAACCCGCACCTAACAAGTGCGGGTTTTTTTATGCTTAAAAATGTAAAATCGGTTTCTTTATTTCGTTTAGTAAGTATGGAAACATACCTAATCCAATTTAATCCAGACCAAACGAGGGGAGTTTACGGCATATCTTTAGTTGCCGACCCAGCCATTGAAGCGTTTTTTGTGCAAATGAATAAAGATTATGATGTCCAGTTAAAAGTAGTTGACGAGAAAAAGCGTCTGTTTATGACCCCTGTACTTATTCCAGACCAAAAGGTTTTAAGAATGTCAAAGGACGGAGTTGCTTTTAACATCGTTTTCGGCAAAGAGGTAATACAATCTGCCCAACAAAATTTTCAAAAGAATGGGTTTCAAAATAACTCAAATTTAGAGCACGACATAAACGTAAAACTAAACGGAGTAACGTTTGTTGAAAGTTGGATTAAAGAAGATGAGCTACACGATAAGAGCTTAATAAAAGGATTTAAGCAACCTATTGGAACTTGGTTTACAATCTTTAGAGTAGATGATGACGAGGTATTAGCGAAGATAAAAAGCGGAGAAATAAAAGGCGTTTCAATAGATGGAGCGTTTGAAATAGACGAGAATTTTAAATTAAATACAAATATGAATATTGAAACTATTTTAGGAGCGATTAAGGATGGCTTTAAGTCCCTTAACGTAAAAATGGCAAGCGAAATAACAACCGATGGAACGGAAGTATATTTCGAGGGTCAAATTGAAGAGGGAACTGCAATGTTTACGGATGCAGAAATGACCCAAGCGTTACCAAATGAAACTTATAGCTTTGAAAAAATCGAAGTTACAATCGCAGACGGTAAAGTTGCCGAGGTTAAAGAAGTAGCAGAAGCCGAAGCAGAAGTAGCTTTGTCTAATGCAGACGAAGTATTAGCAAAAGTTATGGAATTACTATCTAGCTATTCAGTAGAAATGGCAAAGGAAGTATCTAAGCAATTAGCAACTTTTAAAGCTGAAATGAAAAAAGATGTGGTTAAACCAGCCGTTGTTCAATTAACAGCACCAAAGCCAAACCACGAGGTTAAAGAGCCTAAAAATCTAAAAGAGAAATTATTAATGCATATGCAAAACGCAAATTAAGAAATGGCAACAACAACAACAGTACAATCAAACTACAACGGCAAAGTTGCTGGAGGTTTATTTTTAAAAGCCTACAAAGCGACTGATGCTTTTGCTAACGGTTCAGTAGAGCTATTAGAAAACGTAAACGAAAAAATATCTTTTCGTAAACTACAAACCACAGATGGAGAACGTGAATATTCTTGTGGATTTATTCCAGAGGGTTCTATCACTTTAGCAGAGGTTGCAACAACCCCTGTAAAGTTTAAATCAGATTTTGATTTATGTAAAGAAGATTTTAGAGCTACATGGAGTGCAGAAGATTTAGGAAGTTCAGCTCACAACGATAATTTTTCTAAAGAAATTTTAGACGGTATTATTGCAGATAAATTAGCGCAACACGCGGAAAAAATAGGTAGAAATGTTTGGCAAGCTGTGGATGCTACTAACGGTTATGATGGATTTTTAAAGAAATTTTCAGACGATGCAACTGTTATTGACGTAGCATCCACAACTGTTACTAAGACAAACGTATTAGCTGAACTTGAAAAAGTAGTCGCTGCTAGTCCAGATAGCTTAAATGGTTCTGATTTAGTTTTATCAGTTTCTCGAAACATAGCACAGGCTTACAACTTCTATTTAATCGGACAAGGTACGGTTAACGGATTGGGTGGAAACGCCAATACTGCTTTAGTTTTTGGGGATTACACAATGGTAGTTGATAGAGGTTTACCAGCTAATACAATGATTTTAGCAGACCCTAAAAACTTGAAAGTAGTTACAGGAGCTTTAGCAGACCACAACGAAATCAAAGCGGTTGATGAGGATTCTATTCCTTTATATACAGGAAAAGTAAGGGGTACTTTAGTTTACAATTTAGGTACTGCCTTAATTTACGGAGCTGAAGTAGTTTTTTACGGAACTCCTATTGTCTAATCAAATAAAGGGCACTTTAAGTAGTGCCTTTTTTTAAAAAATATATAAATTATGGCATGTGATTTTATAACAAAAGGTCGCTTAGTTGATTGCCTAAAAGGTATGGGGGGTGTAAAGAATATTTACATAGCCCTGTACGCTGATTACGGCATCACAGAGGCAAGCGGCTCAATAGCAACGGTTGGAAGTATTGCAGAAACCTTTAAATGGGAGTTTACTGGAAATTTACAAGGCTTAACCGAAACCCCTACAATTAGCTGGGATAACGGAAATAAGTTTGTTACTCAAGTTTTGACAGGAACTATACCTTTCCAAGGGGCAGATACCCAAAATCAACTTGAATTGATGATGATTAACAGAATGGTTGTTTTTGTTGAGGACTACAACGACAATATTAAGGCAATGGGTATTGAAAATTCAGTAAAAGCTAGCAATGGTTCAGCGGTTACGGGATTGGCTAAAGGCGATTTAAGCGGTTACACAATAGAGTTGACCGCAGAAGAACCAAGATACGCTCCATTTCTTAGCGCAGCTGCTAAGACAGCGTTATTAGCAACGGTATCAGAGGTTGTAATTACAAACCCACCAGTAGTATAAGTTAGTTTTTTGGTTAGTTAGAAAAGCTTTGGTTTTAATCAAAGCTTTTTTTTTGTAAAATAATTAAAATTTTACGTTTATAAGATATGGACTATTTTAATGTTGACGAGGTAGGTTTAGAAATTACCATTGATAGCGAATTTATAAGCGTAGATAACAATCTAATATTTGTATCCGCTGAATTTTTACAAGGTCATTCTTTAAAATTTATACCTCGAGAATATACACAACCGACACTTATTAAAATCCATGACGAGTTAAAAAATACTCAATTTTCAATACCCTTAAACTCTTTTTTTATATCAGATTTTATGGAGGTATTTTTTGATTTTGAATTTAGAATAAAAGCAAGTTATCAAATAGAGGTTTTTAGCAATGAAAATCTAATTTACAGAAGCAAAGCAAAAGCAATATGATAGAATTAATAAAACTTGCAGCCGACTATGTACGTCCAGTCATAAAGGAATCCATGAGTAAAGATTGGGTTATGAATGGCGAAGATAATCAGATGTATAAGGACATTATAAATTCTTATTACGGTTCGGCTACAAATAGCGCAATTATAAATTCTTACAGCCGTTTTACTTTTGGCAAAGGTTTAAATATACAACAGGATTTTATAAGCAAAAAAGATTTGAGTAAAATTTGTGCGGACTTAGTTATGTTTGGCGAAGCATCAATTGAAATATTAAAAGACGGTAATTTAAAGCACGCTGATAAATCTAAAATATTACCAGCAAAGGCAAAGGACGGAAAAATAGAAAGTTACTTTTATAGTTTTGACTGGATGGATTTACGTAAATATCCAGCAAAAGAAATTAAAGCTTTTGGATATGGTCAAGGTTCAGAAAGTCAAATTTATATTGTTAGTAGTTACCAGATCGGGCAATTCTATTTTAACAATCCTAGTTATATTTCTGCTTTACCTTATTGCGAATTGGAAAGTGAACTTGCTAACTACTATGTAAACCACGTAAAAAATGGCTTATCATTCGGACACGTTATAAATGTAAACGGTGGAAAACCAGAAAGCGAAGAAGATATTAAAAAGCATTCGCAAAAAATAAGAAACGAATTAACAGGTAGCACAAACGCTGGTAAATTTTTACTTTCCTTTAATAACAACAAAGAAGAAGCGACAACGGTTGAAGCCTTAGAGGTTTCAAGCGCACACGAACAATATACATTTTTAACCCAAGAAGCGCAAGACAAAATTTGCGTAGCCCATAAAGTGGTAAGCGGTGCAATTTTAGGAATAAACAAAGCGAGTGGATTCAGCTCAACAGCGGACGAGATAGAAGTAGCTTTTAATGAAACCTACATTAACGTAATACAGCCCTTGCAGGAGCTTTTAATTGACGCAATAGAAGAAATAAAAGGGATTAGTAATTTAGATTTTATTCCGTTAAGGCAAAAAGCCACAGAAGAAAATTTTGCACTTTCAAAAGAATTTAAAATTGATTTAGATGCTTATGGCGAAGATATAGATTTAGCGCAATGGGAGCTATTAGAAAGCGCACCAGTGGACTATGAGAATGAAGATGAAACGCAAAACCTTATAACCTCATTGAACGAGGAATATCGCTTACAAATAATTGGTAAGGTATCTTTAGCAAGTGCAGGAACTGCAAGACCTAATTCAAAATCTGAAATAGACGGGGAACTATTTAAGAGCCGTTATAGGTATTCTGGAAACCAAAATCCAGAAAGAAGTTTTTGCAAATTAATGATGTCTAAAAATAAGCTTTACAGAAAAGAAGATATAGATATGATGTCTATGAAAAATGTAAATCCTGGTTTTGGAATGAGTCCAAGTCCGAACGCTCCTTATGATATTTGGGCGTGGAAAGGTGGGGGCAAACTTTCTGCTAGTTTTAGGTTTGGAACTTGTAAGCATTTTTGGGTTCGTGAAACTTATTTATTAAAAGCAGATGTAAACAACCCACTAGCTGAAAGATTTACAGCAGCACAAGCTAGAAAAGCTGGCGAAATATTACCAACACCAGAGGACAAACGTGGCTATATTGCGCCACACGATATGTAAGACTATGATAGTATTATTGACAGATAATGAAATAACAGATAACACCGTATTAGGGGGTAATATTGACGTTGATAGACTTAGAATTTGTATCTTAGATGCGCAAATGTCAAGGCTCGAGGAGTTACTAGGCGAGGAGCTATATCTAAAAATAGAAACCGATTTCGAGGCTGGCACGTTAGAAGATGATTACCTAATTTTGCATCGTGATTATATTAAGCCTTTTTTAATTAGACAAGGTGCTTTAGAGTTTTTAAAGGTAGGAGCTTTCACAGTTGCAAATAATGGTATATCTGTACCAAGTCCGCAAAATACAACGCCAATTGATGCTAAAATGTTAAATGGTTTAATAAATGAAATGAGAATGAAAGCGGATATGTTCGCAGAACGGATGTATAAATGGCTATGTAAGTCAAGGTTACCAGAGTATGTAAGCAGAACTGATAATATCATAAACCCGCAAAAGCCAAGTTTTGGCAGTTGGTATTTAGAAACTAGAACCCTAACAGTTGACGAATGGATAGAAAAAAAAATGAGGTAAAACTCAACAAGAAAGCGCAAATAAATTTAGAGAAACTACAAATATTCTTAAAAAAAGAAAATGGCAAACGAAATTATAAATACTGGAACAACCCCGAATGATGGAACAGGCGATAAGCTAAGAAATGCTTTCATTAAGGTAAACAGTAATTTTTTAGAAGTTTACACCGATAAAGTTGATAAGGTTACTGCCAAAAGTCTAATTTTAGATAGTGAAATTGCAAGGCTTGCAAGCGTTACTAATCAAGACGTGTCTGGTATTTTATTAAATGCAGATGCTATTGATTTACTAGACTTAGAACAAACTAATCAAAATAATGCGATAGCTTTAAATACGCTAAAAATTGGCATAACTTCTAATCAGTCAAACGCTATTATTGCCAATACTTCCAAAGTAGGAATTACCACAAACCAAGTTAATGAAATTGCAGCTAATACTTTAAAGGTAGGAATTAGTACAGAGCAAGCTAGTGATATTCAAAACAATAATTTAAAGACTGGTATTACAACTGGACAAGCTGCAAATATTGTAACGAATAATGCAAAGGTAGGAATAACAAATACGCAATCCGATGCGATAATTGCCAATACTTTAAAGACAGGAATAACAACAATACAATCTGATGCAATTATTGCCAACACCGCAAAAGTTGGAATAAGCGCACAACAAACAAGTGATATTTTATCCAATAATTCTAAGGTAGGAATAACAACAATCCAAGCCGATGCAATTTTAGCTAATACTGATAAGATTGGAATATCAAACGAGCAAGCGGATGCTATTTTATTTAATAGCGACAAAGTAGGAATTAGCATCGAGCAATCGGATGCTATTGGCGTTAACACTTTAAAGGTAGGAATTACAACCCAACAAGCTAATGACATTTTAGCTAACAACGATAAGATAAGCCTAACCACAGCGCAAGCCGATGTTATAGCTAATACCAGCGGAGTTAACACAGGCGACCAAGATTTAAGCGTTAAAGTAGATAAGGTAACAGGAAGTTCTTTAATTGAAGATTCAGCCATAACAAGGCTAGCTAATACAAGCGGAGTTAACACAGGCGACCAAGATTTAACTCCATTTGCCACAAACATTAATTTAGATTTAAAAGCACCGATAGCAAGCCCTACATTTACAGGAACAGTAAGCGGACTTACTAAAACAATGGTAGGTTTAGGCAATGTTGAAAACACAAGCGATGCAGATAAAATAGTTTCAACGGCAACCCAAGACGCTTTAAATTTAAAAGTTGACATAGTTGCTGGAGAAAGACTTGTAAACGCAGCCGAGATAGTTAAATTAGCCAACACAAGCGGTTTAAATACAGGCGACCAAGACATAAGCGTTAAGGTTGACAAAGTTGCCGACAAGTCCTTAATATTAGACAGCGAAATTTCAAGGCTTGCAAGTGTTACCAATCAAGATATAAGCGGGAAAGTTGATAAAGTTACAGATAAAAGTTTAATACTAGATACTGAAATTAGCAGACTTGAAAGCGTTACCAATCAAACAAAATCAAGTTTAGGATTAGAGAATGTTGATAATACAAGTGATGCAAATAAGCCTGTTTCAACAGCAACTCAAACCGCTTTAGATTTAAAGCAAAATTTAACTTATAACTATCCTGTAAACGTAATTTCCACCGCTACCAATGCAACGGTAAAAGAAGCTTATGTATTTACTAGCAACGTAACATTAACGCTGCCTATTGCACCAACGGCAGGCGATTGGGTAGAAGTTAGTAATTTAAGTGCAACGCCAAGCCCTATAATAGCAAGAAACGGCAAAAAGATAGTAGGCTTAGAAGAAAACTTGACAATAGACACAGCATACGCAGGTTTTAGATTGGTATTTACAGGCGATATTTTAGGCTGGACAATAATTGGACAATAATATAATAATAACAATATGATTAATTTATCAGAATTATACCCAAGTGGCGGTAGTGAGGAAGTAGCACAAACACTACTTGACCACTTTGTACTGCTCAACGGAGATGCAGAAGCGTTACAAGTGCTTTTGGCTAATGACGTAACTCCTGCATCTTTCGCAACGTGGATTTCTGGCGAGGGAAAAGCTGCTAAGTTTACGCAGTTAATTTCAGCTCCAAACGGGGCAGCAGCAATTGTTTTTTCAAGAACTGCTATGGATGCAGTAGTTGATTCTAGTGTTGCTATGGAAGCATTTTCTTTGTCTAGTGTTGTTATGAATGCAGTAGCAGCATCAAGTACAGCTATGAATGCAGTTGCAGCATCAAGTACAGCTATGACTGCAGTAATAGCATCAAGTACGGCTATGAATGCAGTAGCAGCATCAAGCACAGCTATGAATGCAGTAGCAGCATCAAGCACAGCTATGAATGCAGTAGCAGCATCAAGCACAGCAATGAATGCAGTAATAGCATCAAGCACAGCTATGAATGCAGTAGCAGCATCAAGTGTAGCTATGACTGCAGTAGCAGCATCAAGTACAGCTATGGATGCGGTAGCAGCTTCAAGTACAGCTATGACGACAGTAGCAGCATCAAGTACGGCTATGGATGCAGTAGCAGCTTCAAGTACAGCTATGAATGCAGTTGCAGCATCAGACACCGCATCAGATGCCGTATTTACATCTTCAACAGCAAAACTAGCAGTTTGGAATAGTGATACAGCATTATCAGCTTACCAAGCTAATCCAACGCAAGTACAACGTCAAATAACAGAAAGGGGAGTTACAGCCTTAACAAATTCAGTTTTAACCTTTGTACCGTTAAACACTAAAGTTATTTTATTGAGAGCATTCCAAAGTAGTTCAACGAGTGGGCATTTTTCTTTTGCATGGAATAGAACATCTTCAACATCAGTTCCTACTATAAATTCATTAGATGGTATTAGGTTGCCTAATGGCGATTCAATAGGATTAGGGGCATCTTCAAGCCCAATAGGAAGAACAACAACGTACGAAAATAGCGGTACATTTGCAACAGTAAACAACAATAATTCAAACATGGTTTCAGCCGCAAATGGTTTAAGGGCAATGATTAGTGGTTTTAATAAAACAGTAATATACATTTTAGTTTAAAATTATGAAATTAATACTCAACAAATTAACGCAGCAGGTAATAGCTAAAACGACAGACGATAGCTATGTAGCCTTAGAAGAAAATCACGAGGTTATAAACGCTCCTATTGACTATAAGATAGAAGATAATATAACGGCTTTATTTTGGGATGGGGAAAAGCTTTATCAAGGCGAACTCGATGAAAACGGAGAGTTTTTAGAAGGTAAAATATTAATGGCTAAGCAATGGCGAAACACCGAGTTAAGCGATACAGATTGGGTGCTCCCTGTAATTGACCATCCACAACACGCACAATATTTGACATACAGACAAGCGTTAAGGGATTGGACGCTTTCGGAAACTTTCCCAGATACTAAACCTATTTTTTAATGAAGACTTTTTTAATTTACGTTTTTACGGCAACCTGTTTATTTCTAACGCCAATCACAGGCTTGCTTATTGCAGTTGGTATGGCAATAGCTTTAGATACTGTATTTGGTATATTTAGAGCCGTTAGGGTTAAGGGGTGGACTTTTATAAGTAGCCGAAGACTTAGCGAGATAGTTTCTAAAATGGTACTTTACCAAATATGTATAATTTTTTTATTTATAATCGACAAACATTTGTTATCGGAGTTCTTTTTAAAGTGGTTTAGCATCGAATATTTTGCAACAAAAGTATGTGCAATTCTTTTAATTTTTATCGAAGGAGTTTCCATAAAAGAGAACTTTGAAAAAGGTACAGGATTAGATGTATGGGCGTTATTGCGTAAGGCTTTAGGTAGAATTAAAGAAATAAAGGACGGTATTAAAAAATGAAAATAACTTTAAATTTTAGTAAAGCAGAATTTGAAAGTAAGGACGGTGCTTTAATGCCGCCAATAGTTTTGCAAAATATAAATATACTTGCAATACAATTACAAGCTTTAAGAAACGAAATTAAGAAACCAATTAAGGTAACAAGTGCTTATAGAAGTCCGAGCCATAATAAGGCTATTGGGGGCGTTAAAAACAGCCAACACATATTAGGCAAAGCTTGTGATATTACCGCAGAGGGATTAACCCCTATTCAAGTAACATCTGCAATTGAGAGTTTAATTTTAAGCGGCAAAATGTTAGAGGGTGGTATTGGCACTTATTCTAATTTTACGCACTATGATTTTAGAGCAAAAAAAACAAGATGGAAAAAATAATCTTAATTTTACTTTTTTTAACAAGCTGCAAGAGTACAAAGTCCGTTGAAAAAGTTGAAACTATTAAAAACGATTCTTTAGTCATTCGCAGCATATCAACCGTACAGCCTAACATTCTATCTTCGCTTGTTATTAATGAGATTTGCGACACTTTAACTGATAAGGCTAAAGAGTTTAGGCAAATATTTGTAATTGGCCAAGACACGATGGCAATTTCTTTAAAAAATAACAATCTTAACGTAGAAATTAATCAGCTAAAAAGAATACTAAAACAAAAAGATAGCGTTTATAAAAATTCTATTAGCATTCAAAAAGAGTTAAAAAAAGAAACGATTATAAAATATCGGGTACCTAAATGGGCGATATTTTTAATGCTTTTAATTCCTTTGTTTATTCTTATTCCAAAAATGCCTACCTTTATAAATAGAATTTTAACTAAACTATTTTAAATGCCGAAAAATTATCAAAGACTTTACGCTCATGAAGCTGAAAGTTTAGGTTTAATAGTAAAAGCAAATTTAAAAAATAGGTCACAGGCAAAATATTATATTGAAGATTCGGACTTTAAAATTATTAAAGACATAAGGTTTACCCCAAAGCATCAAATTTTCATAGAAGCTAAAAACAAAGGCATTATAGACGCTTGTCAAAATGTAGGGGTTGAGCCTGTTAACGCTCCAATGATATGGCTAAAAAATAAAAGCGAAAGTGTTAGGGTTGATAACCCACTTTATGTAAAACCAGAAGTGAAAAAGGTCATGGATGAGGTAAAAATCATGCACGAAAAATTTATACTTGATGTAAAAAAATACTCTTTTAAATACCCAAAATTTAAGCGAGAAAATATTAAAGATGCGCATTGCTTAGTATTTGACCCGTCCGACATTCATATAGGTAAGATTTGCAGTAGTTTTGAAACAGGAGAAGACTATAATAGTCAAATAGCCGTACAGCGTGTTAAGGATGGTTTAAGGGGTATAATTCAAAAGGCTAGCGGCTATCAAATTGACAAAGTTATTTTTATAACTGGTAACGATATTTTGCACGTGGACAACGCAAAGAGTAGTACGACAAGTTTGACCAGCCAAGATACGGACGGTATGTGGTACGATAACTTTATGATGGCAAAAAAATTGCTAGTTGATTGTATAGAAACTCTTTTGACTATTTCGGACGTGGAGGTTGTTTTTAATCCGAGTAACCACGATTTTACGCATGGATTTATGTTATTAGATAGCATATCTAGTTGGTTTCATAATTGTAAACAAATTACTTTTAACAATAACATGAGCCACAGAAAATACACGGTTTACGGAGACAATCTAATTGGAAGTACGCACATGGACGGCGCAAAAGTTGACAAGCTACATGGACTTATGGCTGAAGAAGCAAGCGAGTTTTGGCATCAATGTAAACATAGATACATTTACGGACACCATATACATCATAAGACATCAAAGGACGTCTTTAGCGTGTGCATAGAAACTTTAAGAAGTCCAAGCGGTACGGATGGATGGCATCATCGAAAAGGTTTTCAACACTCACCCAAGGCAATAGAGGGATTTATCCATCATAAAACACAGGGGAAAGTTGCATCTTTATTACATATATTTTAATAATACAAAGTTTTTTATTAAAATCTTGTCGCATATTTATACTATATTTACGACCAAACCTTGCTATACTCAATCCGTTATAAGCAATGCTACTTTTCTGCATCTAATTGAGATTTTATGGCTGACCATTTGGCTTTTTCACTTGCCATTATTTCATCCTTACTCATTTCTGTTTTAAGTTTTGGCTCATCATTCACATA
>Ga0222708_1000068_pt1 | contig 31716 bp, 54 predicted proteins | sample AntAcemetage1576_FD_179806 | JGI IMG/M metagenome (GOLD analysis project Ga0222708, IMG submission 179806) | Saline water microbial communities from Ace Lake, Antarctica - #1576 | ecosystem: Environmental > Aquatic > Non-marine Saline and Alkaline > Saline | place: Antarctica: Ace Lake... | reverse complement strand
AGTTATATAAGCTGGTTCGCCGTTTATGTCTTTGCGAAAGATTTCTTTATTTGGCCGCATTGCAACTGAATAAATAATTCGCTTTTCTTGGTTTGCAAAGAACACGGGTTTTTCGACCTCATTAGCAAACTTTGAAAGTTTAGTTTCAACCGCTGCCCCAAGTACAATTGAAAAACAATTAACATCAGTACCCGCCTTTAATTTTGCTTTGTAAACTTTCATAGAACAAAGATTGTGTTAATAATTTAAAAACATGAAAATGTACGGTACAAAAAAACCCACTCGTTATGAGTGGGTTAAATTAGTTGGTTGTTTGGGGCTATTTATTATTTAAAATATTAATATCTATAAGTTCTAGGTTAATAGTCCAATTACTGTAAAATGTTTTTCTATAAACCGCCCTTGTTTCACGACTTACAACTTTAAATTTAATAAAATTATTTTTATCTGCAATTTTTTTATTTAAGCTATAAAACTCATCTTCGCAAACAGTTATAATATCGCCTACAATAGGCACTGTGCTAACCTCTTGAGTTATATTAACGTGCATTCTAGGGCTGTGATTGTAATATTGGTAACATATTTTTTCCATAATTTCCATAATTTTTAAGTTTAAACAAATATAAAACAAATAACCTTATTAGGTACTATTCAATAAGACTTTAACACAAAAAAACCGCTACAAATTATGTAGCGGTTCGGGTCTCCTTTCTTTTAGTGATTATTTAACCTCGTGAATTATTGGGTATTTATGATAGTTGTGAATCCATTTTTGGGCATCTTCTAGTGTTTTATAATCAATAAGATTTTCTAAATTGTTAAAATAAATACTCAATTCTGCTTTATTTCCAAAACAATCAACCCTGCACCAATGTTGCGTTTCGTATTCTTTTTTCCAAAACCAAAACCCCTCAAAGTGAACACGGGTTATTTTTTTTTGAATTATAAATAAGTCTTTTGCATTTTGTAAAATTCTAAATTCTAGTTCCATAATTATTTTGTTTTATCAAATATACTACTTTTTATTAAAATATTGAAATAACGCCTCACAAACTATTTCAGAAATCGAGCAACCCCTTTCTTTTACGGTTTTTTGTAGCTTTAAATAAATCCACATTCTAGGGTACGCGCTTATTTGTTTGTTTCTAGGCATATTAGATTGAGTTTGAATTAATTTTATTGTTATCCAATTGTTGCGCATCACTTACGTCTTTACTGACTACAAAAGCTTGGATCGGCGGTTGTGAATTAATATTACTTGCCACTGCGTTACCTATTTGATTTTCGCTACTTGCTTGAAATGCTACTTGTGGAGTTGCGCCCGCTGCACCTGCCCCTCTTGCTCCGCCACTTGTACCGCCACCGCCTTCAACTGAACCACCGCCTAATGATTTTAAAGCAGTTTTTGTAGATGCAATTGTGCTTGCTACTCCAATTGCTCCTTGTGCTGCATTTAAAGCAATTACAGGAATAGCACTTACTCCGCCAGTTGCAATTGCTTGTGGTGTAGCTAATGCGCCGACTATCGAGGTGTTTGTTGCCGCTACTTGTTTTCCAATAGCAACAGCGCCCTCTGCAATCATTGCAGCTTTTTGTACTTTTTTGCTTTTGCCAAATACCTGAGATAAAAACGCGACTGCTTTACCGGCTAAATTTAGTCCTTGCTCTTGTATTTCTCTCTTTTGTTGAAGTTTAGCGCGTTCAATTTCAACTTCTTTTTCTGCTAAATCTTTGGCAGCCGCAACTTTTTCCTCTGATTCTTTGTCAAATATAACTTTGTTTTCGTCAATTCTTTTTTGTGCTAAATCCCGCTCCAAAATAGCAAACTTTTCAGCATTTAAAATAGTGATACTTTTAATGTCAATTCCTTTTTGTTTTAGGATTTCAATCTCTTGATTTGCTCGTTCTTTTAGCCTTTCCAGTTTTTGCTCTTCGGTTTTATCGTTTAAGTCCTCGTTCGCTAAACGTAAAGCATTTTCTTTATCAATGCCTTCTTTAAGTAATGCAAGTCGTGCGTCCTCAATTACTTTATCGGACGCGGCTTTTGCTGCAGCTGCTTCTTTGTCTAAGGCCTTTTGCTCATTTCTTAAACTATTTGCATTAGCTAACTGCTCTGATTCTTGACCTGAAATACGTTCGTTTATATCTGAAATTTGCAATAAAGCCGCTGCCCTTTCATCTAGGTTCGCGCTACTTTTACCTTCTTGAGCAATTCTTAAATCTGAAACCGTTTTAGCTAAATTTGCTAAACGTAATTCTTCTAAAGATTGTTGCTTTAAAACAGATGCAAGTTGTTCGTTTAATTCGGCTCTTTTTGCTATAGATAAATTACTGTCATTGTCTCTTTTTTGCCGTATCTTTTCGGCTTTGTTTTGGAAGTCTAATTGTGTTTGTGCTGAAATACGCCTTGCATCTACTAACTTAGCTTCTGCGTCTGCAAGTTTTACGCTTGCCTTTACATTGCTATCTACTGCATCGGTTAAAACTTTCAGTCCGTTCGCAGCAGCGTCTAAGCCTAAGGCTCGCAATCCTTTTTGTAAAAGCACTGATGTTGCTAAAATTACATTGCCTGCTGTTTCAAAACTTTTAATGATCTTATCTACTAAAAATGTAGCAACGGGTTCAAGTACTTTTAATAGTCCGCTAAACAATCCGCTAATAACCGCTAATACTTTTCCGAATTTATCTCCGTTGGCTTCAGTACTAAAGAATGCTTTGCCCAATAATGCAACCGCCCCCACTATAAGCGCTAAAACCGCTCCTATTGGATTTGCGACAATAGCAAACATTTGAACGAGCAAGGCTTTAAATCCAGAAATTGCGCCAGTTATCGGATTGTCTAGTCCTTTTATGTTTTCGCCTAAACTTTTAGTAGATTTTTCTGCCTTTTGTTGCGTGTTGCTTAACTTTTCAACGCTGGATTTTGCATCTGCCGTTGCAATAGCCGCCTTTTTTTGTGCTATCTCTAAATTCCTAATTTCTTCAACTGATTTGCCCGTTGAATTTGCTAAAGCTTCGTTAGCCTTTTTTAATTTAATTTCGGCTTCTTCAACTTTAATAGTTGCCGATTCTAACTTGCGAACTTCCTCGGCGGTTTTGTTTGCGTTGGTGTCAAACTGTATCTTTATTTTTTGTTCTTTGTCTTCCATTTTAATAATTCAATAGAGTTAATTTAGTTTTGCCTGTTGTAATATCTATCGTTCCATCTACTATCGTAAACTTATTTTCGCATATTATAACATCATTTTCAAGCCTAAAATCCCGCACCTCGTTTGCATTTAGATTTATAGTAAAATCTTGTTTCATAACATTCTGGTCAATGTATCTTTTTATAATGTCAATATAATACCTACTAAATAAATTGTCTCGATACGCCACGTTATTGTTAACTAAAACCGACCATGCAAAACTTTTGTTGTCGGCTGTGTAGGGCAAAACTTCAATGTAAGATGAAATGCTTTGAGTTTGCAGAACGCCACTTTGCAATAAACTTTGAACGCCAAATAAAGCGTTTAGCGGCTTGTTGCCGTGCGAGTAAAATAAAACCAATTCGCCAAAGTTTGGCGTGTACCTCGCTTCGCCACTATCTAATATTTCGGGTTGTCCACCTTCGAATCCGTAAATAGTTGTAACGTTTGTGCCTGCAATACTTACGGGTGGAATAATTGTAAAATTAGTTTCAATTTTAAATTCTTTTGCGTTAGGTGGTTTTATTTCTGGAAATGATGCTTGTCCGTAATTCTGGCCCGCTCCAATTTTATAATCTACATTTGACTTAAAGTTGCTGTCAGCGTGTTTAAAAATATAATAGTTGGAATCGTCTTGCGTTGTTTTTTCTACATCTGAAATATCGGCTACGTAGGTAACTTCTTTTTTGTTTTCTAAAATATCTTGCGGCGTATAAAAAAACAAACTATCATCGTCTGGGTTTATGTCTAAAATTGCAATGTTAAATGCTTTTAAAAACGAGGTTAAAAAGTCAATCACTTTTACTTCGGGCAAAGATTTGATCAGGTCAATTTTTGATCCACCCATCTGCATAAAATTATTGTAACTCCTTTCTAATGTTAATGGCAAAATCAATGTGCCTTGATTTGTAACCGCTCTAAATCTTATTCTTGTATTCAATTTTGCAATTTGCCAACTAATCGGCTGTGAAAATTCTATTTGAATTGTGTACTCAATATCTGAATTATTAAAATTTTCAAAAAAAACGGATGAAATGCTTACCGATAAATCGTGATTAATTTCAGTTAAAGTAAAAGTTTCTGTAATAATTGAAAAACTTTCTCCAAGTTTAAAAATGCGTATTGTCGCATCGCTCGAGCTTCCTGAAAGATAGTTTATACCCTCAAGTCGCACGGTTTGCAAAGTATCTCTAAAACTTTCACTAGGTTCGTAATTTATTCTAATTGAGTTTGTTGCTGGAAAAAACCTAATGAAATTATTAAAAGAAAATGCAGTTGATACTTGCAAATCTGTAATTTTGAAAACACTTTGCAACTTGCTTCCAAAAGTTTTTCCCATACACCAGATGTAAGCATCTTTATATTCAGTTCGGTTTTCAAGAGGCGCAACAATCTGCAAACCGTATTTCAATTTAATTAATTCTACTATTGTGCTAAATGAAATGGCTGGTCTTAATTCATTTGCTTTTAAAACTTTGTTTGACGTAGGTACATTTGCAGGGTTAAAAAATACATTATCTAGTCCTGTTTCGTCTACATTATATTGTATCACGCGATTGGTTGATGCCAACGGAACTAAGTACTTTATTGGGATTCCTTCAATGTTTGTGGAAACAATACCTTGTAATAATGATTTTACTGCTGCTGGGTTCCACGTAACAACTAAGCTACCTAACATATCAATAGTATCATCACCTATATTATCCTTTAAGTTTGTCAAATTAGTGGCAAAACTTGCGGTTATAACAGATGGTTTACCCATTTTATAGACAATTTTTTCTAATTTTAACAGTCCTGTTTGGTTTAAAATGCTGTTGACATAGACTTTGGCACGTACTTTTCGCAAGTCTGAGGTTTTAATTACCTCTGTATTACCAAAATACCCCAATGAATTAAGATTATTAGGCGTTGCATCAAAGGTAAAGTTCAAAGAATAAGGCGAAAAGACTTTGCTAATATCTTTAGTATCGACAAAAGTGTACCGCATCGGGATTGATTCATCCTTAATTAGGTCAAGTTTGTTATAATTTAAGCCGTCTAGTGACACAAATACTTCTGTTATCATATTGCTATATAAATTGCGTAAGGCCTTTCTTCTGTTTTGGTAATTCCATCAGTAATATTTATTTCTAAATAATTTATTTGTGGTTGTTTTTCGCATTTACAAGCATAATGTATTTGACATCCTGCAATTATAACATGATTTTCTTCTGTTCCCACTTTTGCAAACCAATTAGATGAACGAACATTTGTTTTGATTCCTAAAAATTCATCTGATAATATTTCTACTTCGCCCCAAACTGCTTTGTACTGCCTTCCATCGGGAGTATAAAACCAATTATCCGCTGTTATTAAATATTTTCCTTTCATCGTATATTGTTTATTTTATTGTTGGTCTCATCTAGCTTTAGATTATAATCAATCGCTATCCTATCATTTAGCCTTGTTTTGCGCGTAAAATCTTCATCGGTTATTACAACTGGTATTTGCTGGTGAGTTTTAAAGAATCCTATCGATTCAGCTGTAATGCTTTGGCTGTCTATTGAAATATTAGTGTTGTCTATGCTTACAACCGCATTATCAATTGTGATTCCTACAGTTGTGACCAATTCCAAATCTCCTTTAAAATTAATCAAATAAACTATTGGACTATAAATTAATTCCTCTATTATCGAAGTCATATTTTCGTCTAGAGAACCCGTATTAATAACATACGATTGCTCGGCATCAATAGAAGTTATTTGCTTCGAATGAATGAATGTGTTATCAACTTGCGAAGGATCACGATGTGAAATATTACTAATAGTGCGATTTACTTTTACGCTTGCCGTATTCTTTCCGTGCGGTGTGAATGTCTCCCATAAGCCACGCTTATCAATAAACACAAGTAAGCACGGATCAAGAGTACATCTTACTTTTGTTGGAGTTAACGGAATGTAATTTATAACATTTGCCGTTGTGGCTTCGGCAACAGTTCGAGTGAAATTAAAAGTTTGGTCAAAATAATTGTGGATCTTTGGATTAAACCATTTTTCGACTGGCACAATAAATCCAGATGCACCGTAATTATCTACGCCGTTATCAGCTATTAGATTTTGCTCATAGTTCCATCTGTAACCTAGCGTGCAAAAGAAAGTGTTTGTGTAACGGCTTGTTTGACTTCCATCAAAATTAATTGAGATTATTTGCGCCTGAATAAATACGCCTTGGTTTGTGATTGCAGCAGGTGCCGCTCGGTTATACGCGAACTTCGGTTTAATATATGGTTTTATTAAGTCTGAAATTTCAAGTGAAATATAATTATCAAGCTGGCTAACTTTGTCTTTTGTTAAAACAATTGTAGGCTGGTTAATGACTTTGTTTTGATTACCATCCCAAATGTAAAGATTTACAGTTACGGATTTTGTTGAGATTGATGCGGTTTCACGAATAAATAAAGGGCTGTTAATTAATTTAACTTTGCTTTCGTTGTCAATTGCTGTACGAACATTTAACGGTAAAACTGGCGGCACGGGTGCAACGTCTGGCACGGTAACCCCTGTAATTGTAAAGGTGTAATCTGAACCAGGCTCAATTTCTACATTTGATGCAGTATATAAAGCAAACTTTGTGATATTTATGTTTGCAAGTTTTGCCTGAAATGCAAATAAAGTTCCTAAATTAATCGCTGTAAATAAATCACTTGAGTAAATTGAATTAGTTATAAAATAAAGCATCCATTGAGAGGCCGACAAAGTACCGCCTGATAAATTGGTAACGGTAATTTGATTTGAAATCCCTGTGATAGTATCAGTATAAAAGATAATTCCTTTTCTGTTATTAAAAACAGTTTGCAATTGTACAACTTCAATTCTTTTAACTATCATAATTTTGCGTTATTTGATCTAATATTTCTTTGACTACTAAATTTATTGTTTCATCTACGTTTGCGTTTATTGCAACTTCCAATTCGTTTGGGTCCTGAAATCTACCATAGAAAACTTGTGCAACTGTTAAAACAGTATCAGGCTTTACCATATAATTAACTGAATCCCTTAAACGCCCCGTATCTACTCTTGAATTATTTCTAGCTTGCTGGAAAACTTTTTCGCCTAATTCGTTTAACTGTGCCTTTATTATCTTATCGGCATCTATCTGTTGTCTAGTCCTTCTTTTTGCCACGAATTCTATTTAATAATGAGGTAACCGCTGTTGTGCTACTTCTAGTTATTGAATCTATTATTTTCCTAGTTGAATTTCTGCCTGTTTGAGTTACTCCGACCTCATAAGTTCCGCCTCCAAACTCGGTATAGATAATTTTCCACTTGACCCCCGACGGCATTAGCCGCCTTGCGTTTGCTTCTAGCTTGGAATTTTTGCCAAACTGCCCGTAATAAAGCATTCTAAAAATAACCTGCTCCTTTACATAAGTGAAGGATATAGAACGTTTTAAAGCTCCCGTATCTACTCTTGCTGTTGACTTTGATTGGTCAATTATGCTTTGTGCAACAGCTCGAATGCCGGCTTCATCTAACATCCCGAGCCTAAATTTGCCATTGCTAACTCAATCGTAATCTGATGCCCATCTAAACTATTTTGATCATACCTTTTTGATACCGAATTTGAAAACAATTGTATGTTGTATATAAAGTTATTACTTCGCATTTGATTTAAAAATCTAGTAATTACTGCCGATGTTTCTCCTAAGTTATCAATTAAATTTGTATCTAGTTGTAATTTACTGTCTGTTTTTTGCGGGCGTATATCTCGCTGCTGAACAACCGTAATTAAATACGTTGCTATAATCACATCCTCTCTAGTTTCGTTTTCCAAATAATCGATGTTGACTAAACAATAGATGTTCTCTTTGTTGTTGTCAAGGTGCTTTGTTTCAACCAAAGTAACAGTATTAACCAAATCGTTTTCTTGGAAATTGTCAACTAAAAAATTAGTTAAAAAAAATATTTCATTCATAAGTTTTACCTGTTTCTATATATTTTAGCTAAACCAATTATAGTTATTCCTATTGTTAATCCAATTATAAAATCTATTATTTGCATAATTATATTATTTTAAATTTTCCACCGTTCTTTTTCTAAGTAAATATTCGCTCCAAAATAAAAAGTACTTTGTATCATATGTAAAGATCAATTGCGGACTAACTGCCTCAAAGATAGCACAAAGATATACCATTTCGGTGTAACCTCCGTATGTTAAAGAAAAGTTTTCTCTTTCCATACTTCCTTGACTTATTTCGCTTGTGTTGGCGAACTGTGGCGGGTTGTAAATCCAAGGAAAATTAGCTTTAACTTCATCGGCTTCTTGAATGTACAAAGCAACTGCGTAACGCTGAACGTACTCTGGAATCGTCAAAAACCAAAGGCGAGGCGTTACGGTCGCCTTTATGAATGCTTTATCATCTTCATCTTTTATAAACGTTTCTAAGTCAATAAACCTGCCCACATTTTTAAATGTTACGTCAATCTTATAAAAGATTTTGATAATCAAAAATAACTTTAAGCTTTTCCAAGTTTTTTTCTGCATCTCCAAATAATTCTTTTAAAGTTTCTTTTTTTCTTAATTCTTTTTTGTCCAATTTTCTATATTCGGTTTTCAAATACGGAAATAATCTACGTAGATGTAATTTCTGTGTTGTCATAATGGCATTGGTGTTTTGCGTGATATTTTTATAATGGCTGCGTATCTAAAAGCATCTATTGCGTGATTAAACTGGTCAATCGGTTCGTCTTTTTTATTATCCGACCATTTATAATTATTTAGTTCAAAGATAAGATTTTTAGAACACGAAGTTACAATTAAATCATAATTTAAAATCGACATAATAGAATCTCTAATTTTTGGCTTTTCGCACGGTTTAATATTTAAGCCTCTATTTGACAAATCTTTGATAAACATTTTCGCCTGACTGTCACACCATATACGACTATGTCCTACAATTAGTTTAATCGCATCTACAATGGTATCAGGGATTTGATTTGATTTATAAAAAACCTCTTGCAAGTAGATTTTCTTTTGCTTTTTGTCAACTGACACCTTAACAACTGCCGTGCTGTCGTTATATCCAACGTCCATCCCAAAGGTATCTTCGTACTCCGTTGAAATAAAATCGCCTATCTCATAATCAAACACCACTCCTTCTGCTGTGTCTCTGAACGCTCCTAAAACAATATTCTTGTACTCTTTATATCCTTTGATTATTTTCTTGCTTAAATCGGCTCGTTTTTCTTTTGGTGTTGCTAAATACAATTCATAAAGCAATCGTAAACTTTCGTAATCCTCCCAATTTGATGGGGACATATTTTCTTTACCGTTGTCTAAATAGTTTGTATGAATGTACATTATTTTGCCCAAAACCCCGTTAAAGCCTTCAGGAATAGTTTTATACCATTGTTCGTACATCCAGTGCGCTTTTGTCGGTGGGTTAAATACAATCATTGAAATTCCTTGTAAATCGGTTGCACGAACCGAACGTTTAACTTTTTTCCATTCGTCATAATTCGTCAATTCTTCACCTTCTTCTGTTATAAACATTGAATAATCTTCTAATGATTTTAACTTTGCCGTTTGAGTTCCAACGCTTGTCTTTTGTCCTGTGATAGAAATTAAACCTTTATTGTGTTTGGTTTTATAATCGTTATTTGCAAATGTAAATTCATCTTCAACTCCTAGCAATTCCATACGGTTATCTAGCGCTAAAGTAATTGAGCGATCTGTGCTTGACATTGTTTGTCTAGTAAATAGAATTCGGTGGTTGTAGTCAGCCGCGGCTAATGGCACAAAACAAGTAACGGCAAATGTTTTCCCGCTATCTCTGCCCCCTGAAATAAGAACGATATCTACTTCTGGATAGATACCATTTAATAAATCGAATAATGGATAATATTTTTCTGAAAAAGTGATCATTTTTTAACAAAGACAATCGGTTGTCTTATTGTGGTTTTAATCTCGCCTTGCATTTCAATTGCCTTTAAAGTTGGTAGGCAAAATTTAGCAAGTTCAATTGTGTATTTAATTCGTTCAACTTCCTTTAAAGCATCAAAATCAGATTGTAGCTTTTCAATATTATTTTCCACAAGCAATTGAAACGCATCCCGAATAGATTTGTTTTCTTTGTTTGGCGTGCCTTTTGTTCTTCCGCCTTTCTTCTCTTGTCCTTTAGGTGCTGCCATACTAGTCTAATCTACTTTAGTTTAGTTAAAAATTACTCATTCTTTGCCATAAATTAAGCCTGTAAGTTCTCATACTTACAAGCTGTAAAATCATTAGCTTTTGGTTTAATGTTGCGTTTTTTTCTAAATCAAAACATTCAATTTTCAAAACTAAATCATTTATTTTTTTGTTTATTTTTTTTAAATCTTTAATAACTTTTTTTTGCTCTTTTGTAAATTTATTCTTCATAATTAATCACATTTTACAATTCTTCTACTTACATATCCGGGTTCGTAAAACTCAAATAACAATTTGCCGTCGTCGCTACAATCATTGCTATAAGTATATGTTTCTCCGTTAGGTACATCGTTAATTGTTGTAACCGCTTTGCAATCGCATTTGGTCTGTGGCTCATCTTTTGTGCAACTACTCAAAGCAATTGCACAAAATAATAATAGTTTTTTCATTATTATTTTAGTTTAAAAAAATTAAATATCCTGATATTGCAAATATAACGATTATAACTATACAAATTGCAGCTATCTTTTCGTGCCGTTTTTCTTCTTCTTTTATTTGAGAAATTTCACTTGTATTGTCATCTAATTTTTCCCAATAATTAAAGTCTTCTTGTGTATTTTCCCAATTAAATGCATGGCTTAAATCATCTGTTTTTTTATCCCACCATTTATCAGCATTTTTTTGATACTCTAATGCTTTACGCTTTTGGATTGGTGGTAATTCTGATATTTTCATAAATTTTCTTTTTTTACTAATTTCTCTATTATACTTGCTTGAGATATTTTTTGTTGTTCGGCTAATTGCTTTAACTTCTCCCTACATTCTTTCGAAAGTCGAAATGTTGCTAAATGCTTTTCTGTTGGTTGCTTGCTCATTTTAAAAAATCTTACAAGAACCGTCACTATATTTTCGCATAGTAACTTTTACATTATGCGTGTTTAAGTACTCAATTTCGCCATAAACATTTGCGCTGATTTCAAAACCGTAAGCCATTAATTTTTTTTTAGCGTCTGCAACCGTGTTGTAATTTCCTAACATAATTCCTATATTTTTTGTTTTAGCGTTATTGCTTGTACAAAGATACAATATGTATTTACATTTTCAATACTTTTCAAGTGTTAAAGTTTGTTAAAGTTTTATGCCCCAATAAATCCAATCCAAGTAAGCCTGTATTTCTTTACGACGTGCGGAAGTTGCAGATTGCTTTTCTTTTTCAAGTTTCGCAATAGTTGGCTTTTTATGTTTCATTTTTTGCTGTCCTCTTTATATTTTAAATCGTACTGAATTTTTTTTGCAATTAGTTGCTCTTTGGTAAATTTAAACTGTCTGGTATCGTTTGCAAGTTGCTCAATATCGTTTGCAAAATCTAATCCGTACCGCTCAATTAAACCTAGTCGATAGTTTAACTCGTTGCCGTTTTGAAATCGGTTACACTTTCGGCATTGACTGTGACAATTGTTTTCGTTAAATATTACACCTGAGTAAATCTCTGCCTTTTTAAAGTGACCCGCATCCATTTCATCTGTAACTTTTGAGCAACTTATGCAGGGCTTACCTAAATCCCTTAATCGAATCCACCTTTGGAACGCAATCTTTGCATCGGCTTCGTATTGTCCTAAAGTTTTTAGTTTGTCCTTCAAAGCGGCTTTATCGGCTTTCCATTTTGTCGCTTTTATTGCAGATAAAAATGCTTTTATACATTCGTCTTTTTCCATGCAATATTTTTGAAGGAATTTTTTAGCAATAAATTTTTCTTTGCAATTTTTACATCTCATTATCCTTGTTGTTTACTGTGGGACATTTCACTTTTAAGAAAACTTATATTTGTTCGAATCGCATCGCATATTTTATAACCCGAATCCATAACACGTCTCAATTGATACATTTGCGGGAAACATACATTAGCTTCGTTTACGGCCCTAGAAACAGTAAATTTTTGCTTTACTAAATCAAATACCATAACTTCATAATGATTGTGAACATCAGATCGTATTGATTCCAAATAATAAAGCAACCCTGTTATCTTCTGAATTAACATTGATAATTCAGCACCGTCCTGTAAATTGCAGTTGTAATACTGATTTACATATCTGTTTAGTTTTTCTATTTCATTCATCTTAAAACATTTGCATTTGATTAGTTTTGTTTTCTTGCATTATTCCACGTGCCGTATCAAAAATTGTTTTGCCTACTTCATAATCAACTAAATTACAAGCTATTTTATCTTTTCGCTGTTTCCCTTTGTAATTAGATAAGTCTATTTTATGAAATAATTCGTTTGGTTTACTGCCACTTTCTATAAATCCTTTTGGCTGAGGCCTTCCGTTTAAATTGTTTGGTAATATAAAATTTGTCCAATATAAATGCCTACCTCTTTTTTGTGCAGCTATTAACGGTTCGTAAAAAGGAATAACATTTTCAACCACATATTTCCCCTTAAAATAATTATCCAAAAATATTATTTCTTGATACAATGTCATTTCTGGATATATTGCTTTATAATTTTCTCTTTCGCTATTTGCTTGTCCGTATCTTATCCTAGAATGACTAGGACAAGGCGGCGAACTCCAAATAAAATCAAATTTTTTGTAGTGGTCCAGGAGATATTGATGTGCATCTGTAACGATTACAATATCATTAGGGAAACGCTCTTGATAAAGCCTTGCTAATTCTGGGTCAAGTTCAACCGCTGTTACCTGGCAATTGTCCCAAAGTAAACGATTACCTCCCAAACAAGCGTATAAGTTTAATACTTTCATCTCTTTACCATTTTATTGTAAATTGCAATTGCTTTGTCTTTTTGATCTGCTGGCAGCTTGTGAATATGGTAAGTATAGCTGTTGCCAAACTTATTACATCGTTTAGCCTTTGTGGTTTCTAAATGTAAACCATACTTTAAAACCAAATTAGATACTCTAGTTCTGAACCCTGCCATTACGGGAAAGTGAAATAAAGTAACATTGCCTTGCAGAATCAAAGTTAGTAAAACTTCTTGCAAATTCGTCTTTGGATATGCAATTCCCTGAAATAAATGTTGTTTTTTGATAATTATAAATTTAAGTTGTTTTTATTTTACATCCAATCCTTTGTGCTTTTCGGCAACCAATCGTTATCGTCAACATAAAAAGTAATTGGTTCAAAAGGTTGATTTCTTGAATATTCACATTTTACAATTGTATTATTTTCGTCTTTTTCAACAAAAACAACCGTTTCTGCTTTTTTTAATATCGATGAACCAATGTGGCCAACTGGTTTTGATGTGCCGAAATTCTTGTGAAGTATTCCAGTACAATGCAAGTTACCTTTTGAAGTCCATTCTAGTAACTTTTGAGTTAGTCCCGTCGCTTGCTCTAAACTATTAAAATCAGTCACTAGATCAACAAATCCATCAATTGACATTAATCCAATTTTATCTTTAAAATCACTCTCAAAAACAATCCAATCAATAAAATCAAATCTTTCCTTTGGAGAATATTTCCTTAAACAAAAAGTTTTGTAAAGTTCATAGTTTCCGCCAATTAATTCTAAAACCCTCCTTTGTACTCTTTGTGTGTGAAAATTGCTTTGTTCAGTATCGAACGAAATTACAAATTTATCTTTAGTTTCATGTCCTTTTATTCCAGGATTAAATACCGATGCAGTCCCACCAATATAACCCGCTTCAATCATTGATTTAAAAAACGTTTTACGGGATTTTGAAGCTCCAACTATGCAGGAAAAGTCTCCATAACTTCCAAATGGTATCGGGTAGTAATTTCCCTTGTATTGACTTTCTCCTATGCTAATGGCAATCGGCTGTTGTTTAATTTCTTCGCTTGGGTCAATTAATGCTTCTTTGTAAATATCAGCAAAATTAATTAACGGCTGGGTATTTATTGTTTTGTCTAGTTCGTCAAAGTTTAGCTTTTCCATAATTTTACTTGTAAAAGTCTATATTTTTAATTATTTCGTTGGCAGTATTGTAGAAAGATTTTTCAACATTTTCCAAACTCCAACTTTCTAAAATTTTTTCTTGAAGTTCCTTTTCGTTCTCTCGTGTAATGCTTTTATTTTGGTTTATAAAATCATTTACGGTACGTTGGTTTAACTCTTGTTGCAAAAATGTAATGTTATACTCTAGCGGGTTTTTAAGGTCGTCTTTTAAAGCTACTAGAGCCGTTTCGATGCTTCCGTAATATCTTACATTTTGAGTAATTTGTAAAGATAGTAGTTTGGCGAATAGCTTATTGTCATTTACAAATTGTTTCTGATATGCCTCTAGACTTTCATTAAGCGTTTTTAAGGCGTTTATATCTTCTGGATATACATTTGTTCGGTTGCGTTTGAAAACGTTAAATATACGTCTTAATGCGGTTTGTTCTTGCCAACTCATAATTTTGGTTTTTTATTTTCAATTATTTTAATTTGATTTCTTATCCAAATGCAAATAAGCTGGGTGCAAAATTTATCTGATTTATTAAAATCATGTTTAATCCCGTTTAAAATACCTTGCTTTATAATTTTAAATTTAATTTCTGCAAATTCCTGATAAATATCTTTGATTGTGTTTTTCAAATCAAACGATTCATTATCTGTTAAAACCAACGAAGCTAAAAGTAAGTTTGTAATTTTTGATTCCCGATTTGTATTTATCATAACCTGTCTTTATTTTGATATTGAACGTCTTTTGCTTTTAGTTCCTTTTTTTTCTTTACCCAATTTACGAAATGGCTTTTATAGTCTTTTAAGGAGTTTTTATTTTCGCCTTGCTGGGTTAAATGTATGTTATAATCTTTTAATGCAAATTCTATGTTTAAGGGGTTTAATACTTTTTGCATAAATATTGCTTCTTTCCAAATTTGGTCTTGTAAACATTGCAAAGCAAAATCATCAGAACGGTTTAATGATATTACATTTACATTATCATTTACATTATCATTTACAGCGAGATTTGCGACAACTTTCTCGCTTTGCGATGCTTTGCGAGTTTTTGCGATGCTTTGCGCTTCATCTAAAGTTAATTTTTCTGCAATCACTTTATCAAATAAATCTAAATTATACTTTTTTAAATTACCTAAAATCCCAGATTTACTTCGCTCATCTTTAGTGCATTCATAGGTTTTTAAATCGCGTTTTAATTGCTGTTTTACAGGATTAAAAGCTACTTGTATAATTCTATTTGGTGCCTCTGGATTTTTATCGTTAACGTAACGAAAAACGTGTTTAATTAGTTGTCCTGCTTCTTCATCTGTTAAATCCTCAAAGTGCTCTAGCTGGTCAGCATATAAAATAAATGATTTTTTATCTTTTGCCATAACTTTATTTTATAAAAAATGCCCTACAGATTGGAAGTAGAGTTCCGCACTGTAAGGCTTTTTAAAAATTTCTTAAATTGAATAAGTGCTCTACCAAGTATTCAACTGCAAATATAAGAAATACTTTTTACTTATCGTGAATATTTTCGATAATTTTGTCTAAAAATTGCAAATTTGCGAGTGGTTTAATTCTAAAGTACCAGCTACACTCTTTTTCATTCCAATTTACCACTTTAGGAATAACGCCGATCCACGTTTTTATTAAGTCTCCTTCGTAAATTTCCACTTCATCGCTTGTTAGTAGTTTGCCAGTGAATTGACCGACTGATTCGGAAATTACTTCAATAAACTTTTCACTAGGTAAAGTCAGCGCTGGAATAAAATGATAGTTAAAAATATAACATTGTCCGTTTTAAGTTTTGACTAAATATCCATACACTCACCCTTTACCGTTAATCCGTAATCCTTTAAATTTTATCGTTCTCATAATTCTAATATTTTTTGTTTTACTTCCTCCATTAAATTAATGTAGATTTTTGATTCTACATATCCACTGACTTCTTTTGCTGTTTCGATTTTTTGATCAACCGTAATTACACTTGCTTTAATTGCTAAAACAGAAATTAATATTTCTTGTCCAAAATCCTCTCCATATTCCATTATAGATGCGTAGTGAGAATTGTATATTTCTACTGCTAATTTGGTTGTGTTCATTATTTCAATGTGTTAATGTCAATCGCTAATCCTTTATCAATAAGTCCTTGCCAATCAAAATGCCATTCATTTAACTTTTGAATTATTAAATATCCACTCATTAAATCAATTGTTTGATTGTAATTTTCCGTTTCAATATCTAATGATATTTTGCCATTTAAAAATTTATAAATTTCAACATCTGTTTTAATATTGTGGTAAATCCACGCATTAGGAACAAACGTAATTCCGTTAATTGTAATTGGTTTTGTAATGTCAGATAAAGGTCTCAAAATCGGCTTACAGTTATTAAAGCTTTTGCCCGCTGTATTTCTGTCTTTAAACGTGTAATAAATCCCGTCTCCAATCATATAATATCCGTTGCAAATACCATACTCTTCTCCAACATAATCACATTTATAATCCAATAATTTAAACCGTAACTGATAAGGTAAATATCCCGCTAAATTTTTTAATTCTAATTTTTCCATGATTTCGTAAATTTTAATAATATTAAATAATTCTCTTCGCTAAACACTTCTTTTCGTGTTTTGCATTTTCTTTTACGATATGATCCATAAGGCATTCCAATGACTTCTGCAGCACGTTTACCTGACATTCCTAATGTAGCGGTCAGGGATTTTATTTTATCGTTTGGGGTCATTTTAGTAGTTTAACGTTATTGATTTTTTCATAGACGCAATCCTGCAATCAGCTTTCAATTCCCTAACTAATTTAGAACCGACTACTTTGTCAAAAGTTGATTTTTCTAATCCATTTTCTAAAATTGCTCTCTCGCTTCTAAATCCTTTTTCAGTTAAAAATTCCATTAAACCTGTGTGCGTTGTTCTTGTAATTGTAAATCCGTAAGATGCTTCCATAATTTCTAGTTTTTTGAGTTTGCCGTTTAAATCACTTCCTTAACTCTGGTACAAATATAAGGCACAAAAGTGTTCCAAAATGTTAATGCAGTGTTAAAGTTTTAAAATAAAAAAACCACCAGATCAACGGTGGTTTTAAACAATAGATTTATGCCGTTCAACTTTCCTTGAAAACGCTTTTACATTTCTATTGTGCCAAAGATAAAAAAAAAGCCAATCTTTCGACTGGCTTCCTAACTTTAAAAACAAAAAAATTAAACTATGAAAAAACAAAGATAGTGAATTATTACATTGTATCGTTAAAATCTTTTCTAATAATTGTTACAATCTTTTTGACCATATCGTTAAAATACCTTGTTTTTTGAACTATTAAAGTATCGGCTATGCTGTCGATAAACTCTTCGCAAAACTTTATCTGCTGTTTCATTGTTTCAGAAGTTGTTTTTAGCTGATCGTAAATTTCTAGTTCAATCATTTTAATGCAAACTAGCTGATGCATCAGTTGGTGTTTTTTCTTTGCATTCATCAGGTTTTTAATTTCAAAAAGTCATCAAAAGAAACGGTTGTTTTTACGCTTGAAAACTTTCTTACATAAAACTCGTTATCACTTTCAAACTTTGTAAAGTAACATTCCATATTACTTCTAATTAATGATCTTTCGTTTTTCCAAACCGGCAATCCTGTTGCTAGTTCTTGAATTTCTTGAATTGTAAGATTAGTGCAATCTACTTGTGTGTTGTTTATTGTGTTCATAATGTCTATTTATTTAAACGTGAATTAATTATTAAATATTTACCGTCTTTTGAAAAGTAGAAACTACTTCTAAATACTTGTAAAAATTTGTAGTTTTTTATTCTGATAAAATTTTTTTCTGAAATAATTAAAGGTCTTATTTTGCTTTTAATTTCAAGCCTTGAGCATCTTATTCTGATGCCTTTATCTGTCATTTTAAGCATTTTTGCAACTTCTGATATAGTGTACATAGTTTTTTAAATTAACCCGCTAAATAAATAGCGGGTGTTTTTTTTAGAATGGCAAATCGTCTGGCTCGTTTTCCTCTGCAAAAGTTTGCGGTTTAGCTTGACTTGCTGGCGCATTGTTTGTCGGGTGGTTTGACGATGTTGCGTTTGTATTTTCAATTCTCCAACCGTTTAAACTTACATAAAATTTACCGTTGTACTCATTTCCACGAATATTAATAGATATTTTTACTTCTTGACCAATTGAATAGCTGTTTAGCAAATCACATTTGTCTTGCACAAAATCAATTGGGATTGACTGGCTATATTGCTCGTCCGTAACAACAACTACTGTTCTTTTTTTGAAAGTTCCCGCACTTCCTACTACTTCTGTTTTTCCAATTAAATGGATTTTACCAATTACTTCACTCATGATTTTAATTTATTTATTGATTAATTTATCTTTTAATTTTGCTGTTTCTCCATCCGTTCTTGCTCTTTCAGATTCCGATAAGGCCAGAAAAACATCGCGCAACAATGTTACTGTTGTTGCATTTGCTAAATTTTTATCATTTTGCAATTGATCTGGCGTTAATTCAATAACTTTTGCAACCTCTTTTTCAATCGGTTTTCTTTCGGAATTATCAATGTCGTCTTCATCAGTAGCGATGTGGAAAAACTTTAATAAAAAGTATCTTTCTGCATAAGTTAACGCGCTTCCAAGTCCTTTTTCCCAATCGTTTTGACCGTTTGCGCCAAAACTATTTTCGTCTTTTTGTCCGCTAATGACATCAATCCAAGTAAACCGCATCATTACTTTTGAAAGTATTTCAGATTTTGCTTTTTCGTATTGCGTTCCTATACCCGTTTTATAATCCATACGTTCATTTTCAATGCTTAAAACTTCTTGTTTCAGTATTAATCCCAATTCGTTCATTAAAGGCTTTATTTCTCCTAAAACCTTGTCTCCCGTAACATATCTGTAATTATTACTTGCCTTGTCTTTTCCAAGTCCGTTAATTTTGGTTTGGATGTAGTGCAATTTCTGGTATAAATTTTTATCTTTTTCCATAACTAAAATTTAATGGTTATTGAATCTTTTCGTGGAGTTGTAGAAACTTTTGGTACCTGATTACCGTATGCATCAAAAACATCTTGCTTTTGTGCTAATTTTAGTTGCTCGGTGCGTGCGTCTAAGTCTGATTTAATTGTTCGGTAAATTTCATCATCTGAATAATTTACCGTGTTACCACCATTTGTTGGCGTAAAAGTAGCGCCCATTAATTCGGTTTTTTCAGTTGGCAAATGATTTCGCAATTTAGAAACCGCACTACTTACTACTTCTTGCAGTCTCACTAAACTACATGTTAATTCTAAAACTCCAACTTGTCCGTTATCTAATACGTTTTGTACTAAATTTTCGCCTGTTTTAATAGCTTCTTTTTTGGTAAAAGTGCTATCATACAATGTAGCCATCTCTTCGGCTCGCATTTCAAAGAATTGTAATTTGCTCATAATTATTTGTTTTTATAATTTTCAAAAAAGTTATCTAAAATCTTTATTTCGTTCGGGCTTAATTCAGCGTATGGCTTGCCATTCACAAGCCATCTACCATTTACTAATTCTATCTTCATAAAGCGTTCATTTTAGCGTTTAATAAATCAATTTCTTGTTGCAAAATGTCTTTTGCGGTCAATGGCATTTCTGATATTTTATTCATTAACATTTTATGTGCCTTTTCTTTTTGGCTACGGGTAAAAATAAATTTACTTTCAATATTATTAGTTCCGCCCCACGACCCGCTATTGTAAAATTTAAAATATTCTGCCCCGTTTGCAATCCAAAGCCCATAAGCCAAGTCGCTAACTTCAATAACACAAGTGTGCGCACAGTGCTCTAGGATTACATAATTTCCATTAACAACAGCATCAACTAAATACTTGTGCATAAATTTTAAGCAGTTTTCAAAGTTAAAATTTACTCTAGGAATGTTGTTGATATGCTCCTCTATTATAAGGGCATCTTCTCTGTTTAATTCTGCGAACACGTCTTCAAAGTTTCTTTCTCTCGGCGTTTCGTTTGCTGGACTTAAAAAGTCTAAATGTTCTGATTCCATAATATTAATATTTATTTGTTTTAGCAAAAATACAACTAAATAACCTTTCAAGGTATTTTTTAACATACTTTAACATTTTAATATTGAATTCGGTTGTAACTTTGTTGAAACTTAAAATATAGTAATTATGGAATTAAAAGACGGAATGACGGTAATTGCCCCTTGTGATGGCAACGGAACAATCAAAAAAGGAGATGAGTTTGTGATTAAACGACTATGCTTGAAAAATATTACTTCTTTTGAAATAAAATTAAAAAACGAAACAAAATTGTTTTGTTTACTAAAAGAGTGCGAGCAAATAGAGCTTAAAGATTGGATAATTAAACCGGAATAAAAAATTAATTTATTAAAACTATTAATACAAACTATTACAAAATAATTTTAGAACCAATATTGCCACTATATTAGGAGGTTGCTCATAACTTTAAGTATAAGAATAGTGCGGTGCTCAAACAAGTACCTGTCATTGATTTTAAGCCACTAACTAATTAATAATAAAGTAGTTAAGTAGGTGCTCAACGGATTGCGTATATACGAGGTACGCCAAACGATTAACTTTAAATTATAAATAAATGCTTGTAGGCGTATCTTGTATATACGCTGTTAGCACCAGTAAATTTTAGGAATTATGGGAGTAATGAGTTGTTTAAGAAAAGATTGTAATAGCATAATGTGTGACACTTATGTTAATTCAGCAGGTTATATCTGCAATTATTGTAAGTCAGAATTTAAAGAATACCTACAAAAAGAAGGTTTAAATCCTAAAACAGAAGGGCAAATAACGAAAGAAATAGAAAAGTTTATGGTAACTCCAAAAGATAGTTACATAGATGGAAATGAAACATCAATAGATGAATTTTTCAAGGAACGTTCCCGTTAGTTTTTATTGGTGCTAACTAGTAGATATACGCAGGTTTATGCGTTTTTAACAAATAAAAAAAAATTATGAATTTAATAAAATTATTGATTGAAACTTCTGGTTTAAATCAAAAAGAATTTGCTGAAAAAGTGGGTCGGCACCCACAACATATTAGCCGTCAAAAAAAAAATGGCGGTAATATGACTTTTGAATCTCTAATTGAGTACGCCCAAATAGTTGGTGTATCTGAATTGAATTTTTATTACAAAAACGTAAAAGTAACTTTAACTTTAAATTAATAAAGAAAAAGAAACTATGAATAAAAAACAAAACTTTAATTATAAACTAAACCCGCTTTTTTGCCAAACCGATGCTGTGCGATGGTGCTTATAAATATTAACAATTAAAATATAAAATTATGCTTTGGTATAAACTAGAAAAAAAGAAACCGATTGCAACAGAATCAGGATGTTGGGACGGATTAAAAAGCGACAAAATATTAGTTGCAACACGAGGTGGTAAAATGCATATCGCAGAAATGTATGAAGGTTTTTTGGATGGAAGCGATTTCTGTGATTTTTACGACTCGAATGATTATGAAATTAGAAACGTTGTTTATTGGACTGAAATAGATAGTCCTTTTTAAGCGGTTTAGTAGCATCTCGCACAACATTTAGCTAACCGATAGTTTTTGTTTTTCACAAAAATTTTGGTTAGCAAGCGTTAGAAGCTGGCGGATTTATTAAGTAGAAATTTTAATCGAAGAACAAGCTCGTTATTTCTTTCTGTTGTTAAGAGCTTATAACTAGTAGATATAAGGATAAACTTGCGTTTTTATGAACTATAAGCCCAAAATAACCACTAAATTAGGGTGGTTTTATTTTTTTAAAGTCAAAACAGGAATTGAGTAACCAATAAAATAATTTTTTTGATTATCAATTGCAAAAGAAAAGTTGTTGATAAAAATATTTCCTTTGTAAACAAAACCATCAAAATTTTTATTATTTCCAATTTCAGCACCAGCTCGCAAACTAAAATAAGGTTGTTTAATTTTTATCGGAACTTCTAATTTTTGTGATTTTATTTTATAATTTGGGGTAATTTCTTGAACCTCGCCACGAACTATTCCTTCAATATTTAACTCTAAAAATTCATCGTCAAACTTAGTTGAAAATTTACTTATTGCTATTGCTTTTTCGTAAAGCAAAACTTTGTTTATGGAATCAACAATTAAAAACTGTTCTATTAAAATATTGTTTTCGTATTTGAGTTCAGCGCTTAATGGATTTACTTTTACAACTGTATTTACTTTTAAATAAACGGTATCGTGAATAATTTCCGCATCAGGCTTTTGCCCGATAAATTGTCCTTTTATTTCGGGCGTTTTTACAGTTACAAATTTAGGTTCAGGATTGCAAGCTTTGAAAAATAAAATAATTGCAACCGCAACTACCCAGCCACTCCATTTAATCCAGTTTGGGATTTTAAAATTTAAGTTTATTTGTTTCATCTGTAAATGTCTTTAATTATTTCAGCATATTTAGAATGGCATTTAAAAAGCAATGCTTCTTTATTATCGCCAAAAAACGGCTCTAAAATTATACAAGGAGCGTTAATTGATTTTAAAAATAAACCTCCTCTATCAGTTACAATCTTAGATTTTGCACCACGCGGAATTGTGCCATATTCTTGAACTATTCTTGCTGTAAACATTTCTGCAAAACGTTGCCCTTTTACGCTGCCTTGAAAGTACAACGCCTCGCAACCGTTAGCAATAGCGTTAAATGAATTAAAATGAAGCTCTATAACTAAATCATATTGTTTAGCGTTTATTCGCTTAGAAAGTTCCGCTATCTTAGTAGAATAACCGCCCTTTGTATCTCTGAAATAGGTATCCCACCCCGTAAGTTTAGCAACTTCTGAATTATACGCAAACTCACTTTGTTTTAGCAAATTTGAATACGCGCCTTGTTCTACCCTATCATGCCCAACTACTACTGCTACTTTCATTTTATCTTATTATTTTCGCATTTACTGCATTGGTCAATGTATTTTTTTAGCAAAATCTTAACCTCTCCTAGCTCGCTATTCATTTGGTCAAATTTATTTTCTGTTTGTTCGGCAAATTTTTCATACACCCGCTGAATACCCTCTAACGCGTCGCTGTTAGCTTTTTTCTCGTCAATGCTTCGCATCTTTTTACCGCCAAAAAAAGCAATTATTCCAGTTAAAATAGTGGCAATTACGCCCGAGCTGTCTAGTAATTTATCTATCATTTCAAAGAAGTTTTACATTATTGTACAATTTGCCAATCGCTACTTTCAGTGCCATATCCCAACTTTCCACCTGGTAAAAAGTCAGAGGTAAAGTGCAAATAAAACGCCACATCCAATCTTTTAACTTCTCTTTCGATTGTGTTTAAGATTGGATAATGTTCATCCATGTACAAATTGCTTGCTTGGAATAGTTGTTCGTACTCTTCGGGATTAATGTTTATTTGCTTGTTTCTTAACTCTTGAAACTCGGTCTCGTAAGTTGAAGTAACTTTACCATTTTCATCTAAAACACTATGCTCCAACATTGCTACATCACTTATTTGAAAAGTGCATCCTCTTTCGTTTTTTACCAATTCAGTAGCCGTACTGATAATTGTATTTTGAATTTCAGGATTAAAACCACCCCAATTGATTTTTGTTTTTGTTCTAATTTTTGCCATTATCGCTATATTATGTTATTAATTCTTGTTTGTACGTCAGCAGGTATTTCATCTAAAGAATCTAAGTACTGAATGCTCGCTCCAGCCTGAGTTGAAAGATACGCCGCTATTGTTGCATCAACTCCTCCTGAATTATTTGTTTGCATCAACCTTGTAGCGTAAACTTTATTTGGGTTTGAAAAATACTGGTTAAAATAAGTTCCAGAGACACTAGACGAAGTCCCCCCAATAAAAGGATAATCTCCATTTAAGTAAACACACGAACCACCAATACCTCTAAACATTTGACTAGCATTTAATGAAGATACTCGAGGCAAAAAAATAAAATTACAGTTTTGTTGAAAAAGAAAGTTTTGGTCGCCTCCTGATATTACTTTGCCTTCCAAATCTAAAAAATAAGTCAGCGTTCTGCTGTTTCCAAAATTTGTAAACCAGTTTCCAGTGTTACCACTACTTAATACATTGAATGTATCGAGAATTAAATTATATCTTTTTTCAATGTAGCAACTAATGTTTAATCCTGTTATTTTAAAAATCTTAATATCTGACGCCACTAATTCAGGAGACAATACTAGCGCTAAAATAGCCTCGCTAGTAACCTGAGCGCCAACTCCCCCAATAAAAGTATTAGGTTTTAAATACTGTCTGCCAAATGTCATAATGTTAGCTACTATCATAATATTGTCATTTCACCGATTATTATTACCGCATTTAATCCATCTGAAAATACACTGTTTGTCGTTCCATTTTTCAAAACTAAACCTTTTGCGCTCGTAACCGTTTCTCCTGCGCCTGCTACAAAAGTAGCAGTTATCGTAGGATAAGCAAAGCAAGTAAATGCTATACGTCTGTTTAATCCTGAAGGAATTGTAATTGTAGAAGTTGCTTTTATTCTAACTATTGCTAAATACCAATCATTCGTAACCGTTGCGTTTGCAGTAACGTCAATGTATTTTTGACCGTTTGGTAGCGTTGTAATGTAAATTGTACCGTCAAAGTATCTTTTTATTGTTTCGCCTTTACCATAAATTTGACCGCCAATTGTAGCAAGCCCGTTAATAACAACTACTTTATAAACGTTTCCTGCAACTGCGCCAACTATATCTGCAATAGTTGCATCGGCTGTTACGTGAAAAATTTCGTTGTTTAAAGCGGTTGTGTTTGCGTTTACTAAACGAGGTATGTTTTGTTTTAAGATTAATCCCGCATTAACTGCATCGACTGTTGGGTATTTTGCGGCCGTTCCGTCAACTGCTAAACTGTTTTGTTTGTTTGTCACGTCTTCCGCGGCATATCCTAAAGCTGGTGATGCAACTGACCCGTTAGCAGTTGTGCCAATAGAAGGCGCGAAAATAGCTTGTGAAATGTTGCTTAAATCTATTGTATTTCTTGTTAACACAATCGCCCCGAGATATAAACCGTTTTCAGCAATATCCAAATCAGTGATAAAAACATCTGAGTTTAAGGCCGTAATTGCGGAATTTAAAGATGTAAACACTCTTTGTCCAGGTTGTATACGAATTGCCCCATCCTGAAAAATGTAAACTCTTTGAATAGTGGCTAAAGTTGCCGTGGCCGCTACGGGTGTAATTGTCCCGTTTAAATCATAAATTGCGGGCGTTATATCTGTTAGATCTGCCCCCTCTGATCCAGTTTGAGTTCTATATCTAAAAGTTATATTCTCTTGAGCTGCCAAAGTAAACGAATGTGGCTGAGTTGTTAGATTATTAAAATTGGCTCCAGGTTTAAAAACTCGTCCTAATTCTTTTTTTATTTTTAAATTTGTAGAAACGGGAAAAATACGGTTACCGCTTAAAGATCTAAACCCTAAAGCTTCCAAAATATCTTGAACCTGACCACCCATTTCAATATTGATAGTTGGTTGGTTGTCAATGTAAGTTACTGCGGAATTGTTTAAGTGAATTAAAACTCCAATTCTTATAAAATTACGCCTTTGTGTTGCTGTTAGTGGTACGTTTGTAAAAAACAAATCTCCATTAATATCTAAAGATACATAAGTTTGTTTTTGAGTTGCGAGGTTAGGTATTTCATTAGCTATCTTAGCTGTCCAAGTAACTTTTGTATATGTAGTATTGTCAGGATCAGAATGTCCGTTGACAACGTATCCAAATCCTGCGGAAAGATCAAACTTTGCAGCATCGGTATTTATCGTTAATAAGCCTCCTTGGCTCAATCCTGTTGCTTTATCAGCTTTTGAATTTAATTCATCTTCAACTTTTGCAGAACTATAAACCTCTGTAAGTGATGGCGTATTGTCGTTTATGACAACTCCACCGTTTGCGTTTCCAAAAATCTGAAAGTCTGCCGCTACTGTTTGAAGTAGATCTATGCCGTAAGTGCCGCCAGGGGCAAGAAATAAATAGTTTTTAGCGACACCATTATCGTTGGAAGTAACTAATCTAATACCAAGCTCTTGACCTTGAATAACGTATCCATTATCTAAATTAACTACATCTTGAATTTCCGCACTTCCAATACTACCAACGTTTATAATTTGAGTTGTAGCTAGTCCAAAAATCGATAGTTTATTCTTTATAAAATCATCTGCTGTTTCATCGTTTTGAGCCATATCACTTTGCACGTTTACTTGTGCAAACTCCTGAATATTAGCAAGCTTATTTTTTTCAGTTGTAGTATAATTTTCAGCGCTTAATCCTTTTCCAATTTCTTTGTCTACTTTATTGGTAAACAAATCGGTAAAATTAGCTTGTACTTTTATAAAGGCCGCTCTTAATTTGTCGCCTAATCCATCGTTAGGGAACGATACGTTAAAGTCTTCTTGTGCCATAATTTAATAAAATTGAATTATATTAGTTTCTCTTGTCACTTGTTCAATTTTGTACTCAAGAACTGGATTTAATTTAATAAATTCCTTAAATTGTATAAAAACATTGTTTCCCAATTGATTGTAAAGTGCCGATAGTCGATTAATTTCGCTTAAATCTGTCCTTTGATCGGGCTTTATAATTCCGTTTTGGCTTATCTGACTTGTATTAATTGCGATATAATGACTACAGCTAAAATAAGCAAGCATAAATATTATATATTTATCGTAAAATTCCAAATATATACCCGACAAAGTATTATTTTCAATGTCTATATTTATTTTATTATACAAATCTACGCCTAAAATTGGTAAAATATCGTTTGTTTGAGCGATTACTATGAATGGTTTTAATGCATCGGTGTCAATATTTCCCGCAAAGCTTGTTAGTGCTGGGATGTCGTTTTCTGTAAGCCATATTTTCATATCGTTGTGTCTATTTTAGGCTGTCCTAATAGACGAACAGCCGTCGGTTTATCATATCCAAAAATTAAATCTAACATTGCAATGGCACTTTCATACGTTGTTGTACCTGCACTGTACGAACTTTGTATTTCAAGTAAGGCTTGCACTCCACCAACCGACCCTTTAAGGCTAGCCTGCGCATCCAAAGTCTTTTCATCTAGTGCAATAGTATCCCCGTCAATCACTACGCTGTCAACTCTTGCCACATTTGTTGCAGTTGCAACTGATTCTGTTTTATCTAGTTGCGTTTCTTCTTCAAAATCCTTAAACCAAGGCATAATTTCACCATCAATTAAATCCGTAACTTGTTTAATTCCATCTACCCAATTTTGACGTCGTGGATTAATCTTTTTACGATAAAATATTTTCAATGCCATTGAGTACTCGTCTGCATTATTTGAAAATCCCCCACCTTGATTGTTGCCACTAAATAATATGTTAGGCATTCCGTGTGCAACTTTAATTTTGCGTTCGGCTTCTTCAGTAAAGAATGTAATGTTTTCACTTAAATTGCTAGGTGGTATTTTGTCAAATGTTACAGATTCTTCAATGCTATCGTTAAAAGAAACAATTACTTTTGCTGTGTTCTTTGTTCCTGAAACTCTATCCCGGACCTTTTCGGCTTCGGATCTTGCTAATTCTGGTGTAGCTTGTCTACCTTGGTTATAATTCACGATTAATACATCGTGAGCGGAATTTTCAATGTAATTAGCAGCATAGTTTCCAACTCCACCCTCAAACTTTGCAAAAGGAATACAACTAAAATAATCAGGCACGGCAAAAAACGGCTCGGATGTTGGTTGTCGAACCAAAAGAATTTCTAAGTTTTGCCCTTCTATATATTGACCCGTGAATCTTGGATAAAATTCGGGCCTGTATCTTTGTTTATTATCCCAATCGTAAGAAAACCAATATCCCTCAACTTCTAAAGAGAGTTGATTGTATCTTATTCCTAACTTATAAATTGGAATATACTTTATTTTTAGCGGTATTTTTGTTTGCTCGTTCCAAATAACTTGCACGGCAAAACCGCCATAAATTCCGTCATCTTTGCAAGTCAATAACACGTCCTCTGGCGACATATATTGTCTTAAGTTAACTTTTCCAACGCCCTCGTCAATTAATCCTTCACCGTACATATAAGTACGAATATCGTTTAATATTGAACTGTTTGTCGGACTATCTTCATACGCATCTTTATAAGTTATATAATTTGCGTTGTTTGTATTGTTTTTGCTATTTAAAATATAGTCAATACCTACTCTTGGCTTTATGTCAATCGGTTGGTAAACGCTAAATTTTTCAACTTTACTTTCAAAAGTGAAAGTTTGCAGCCCTTTATTTGTAGGTAAATCGTTCGTTTTGTTCGGCATAATTAAAATTTTGAATGTTCGTTCCCTCTTTTAAAATCTGTATTTTTCCCAAATAAATAATATCGTTTCCCTTTTTTAATTCAAACTCAAATTTATCTAAAACTTTAAATAGAAGCGGTTGCGTGGTGATTGTAATTTGTAATTTTTGCCCAACTGTAAAAGTAAAATCAGGTGTTAAAATTGTATTGTTCGTTTCTTTTCGTAAAGTCAAAACCAAATTATCGCTTTCAAATGGGTAAATTCTAGGAATTAATGAAAAAACTAACGGTGTATTTAAAAAAAGTACTTTCATTTTATTTTTTTGTATAAAAAAAGCCGTAATTTCTCACGGCTCTTTGTTTAGTATTTTAGAATTATACTACCGCTTTTAACGCTGCTGCATATTCCACCAAAGCTGGTGCTGTAAGTAAATATTCTCTTGAAAAATCTGGTTCCATCGTTTGAAAAGTAACGGTAAATCCGTTTAAGTCTCCAATTGTACCACCTGTTTGATCGTCAATAGTTATAGCAATTGCTCCATTTTGTGAACCGGCAACCGTTATAGTTCCATCTTTTCTCTCAAGAAATAAAACGACTTCACCGTCTAATAACTTCTTAACATCGCTAACGGTTTTAACACCATCAGATTTCGGTACGTTTAATATAATTGGCAAATTACCTGTAACGCCTTTGCTTCGATTATCGCCGCCTGAAATTCCATTTTCTACGTAATTAGCAGTAGTAGCCTTTACTTCAAATCTCGCTAAAGTTGTCGAAGCAAATGATGTCGCAATCTCTAGCACTCCAGTAGCTGTTGTAACTACTTTTGTAAGTGAATTGAAAACTCCAATTGATACGGCATCTATTCCAGCTTGTCCGCTTATGCACGCTAATTTACGTGAACCTCCTAATGTAACACACATATTTTTTTAGTTTTAAGAAGGGCGTATTCTCAACGCCCTTATTATTTTTTATCCTCCGTAAAGAACTCCGTCGGCTTGTGCCATTACTGTCGCATCTAAAGTGTAAATTGTTCTAACAAACATTACATCGCTATCATTGTCTACTTTACCAGTTTCAAAAGATGCTACATCAGCCGTCGAATCCGTTGAAAAGTAAATTACAGAAGGTCTTTGAACGTAAACAAATCCTGTTGGAATTGGTACAAATTCAATCACAACTCCGTTGTATGAAATTACTTCTGCTGCTCCAGCACCAGTAACTAAAAAGTTGACTTGTTGTGCTGCTCCAACTGCATTGTTTGCAATTAAGATTAATTGTCTGTGTGCGTATGGTGCATACATTACTGGTAATTCTGCTGCTTCAAAACTCTCTGGCTTTACTGCCGCAAATATTTTAGCATATTCAGCTGCTATGTTTGCAGAAGTTACTGTTGTTCCTGTTACTTTTCTATATTCTCCTAATGCTGTTTCATCAAATAAAACTCTCGATAATACACCATCAACTCCTGCTGCATCAGCGGTGTAACTACCTACTGCTGTTTTTGCCGCTGCCGTTATAGAACCTTGACCCGCTCCAGCTGTTAATGCTGCTACTGCTGTTTGAGTAGCTGATGAAAATCCAGCCCAAAACTTTAATTGTGCATCCTGTGATGTCTTTGGTGCGGTCAATTGTAGTACTTGAGTGTTAAACTCTGAACTGTCAATATTCAATGCGCCTTGTGCCATATCACGATTAAATCTAGATTGTCTTAAAGCTTCCATTTTGAAAGTATATTTGTACTCAATTTTCTTTGGATTTGCCACTCGGTCTTTTAATACGGGACCACCTAGCGAGCTTAATCTTTCGCCTGTGTAAGCTTGACCAACAACGTTAACGGCTGTTTCCGTAATAATTGTTGAAGCTTTTACGTCGTCTGCGAAATTTACAAGTCCTTTTTCGACTGTCTTATTTAAGAAAAAGATTTCTTGAATAATTGGTGAAACTGCCTCACCTCTGATTGCTATTGGGCTATAAGTTATTGCCATTTTATTTTATTTTTTTATTGGTTTTTTTTTGATTCTCGATACTTTTCTAACGAAGTCATTTCTCCAAATTCCTTTTGTTTTGGCAAATTAATTATTGCTAATTTTTCGGCTTTAAACACCGCTAAATCATTTTCTGCTTTTGCCTTTTCTGATTTCATAGTTTCCAATGTAGTAGCGTCTTCCACATCTTTAGCCTGCATAGTTGCGAGCTTTTCTTTTAAGTCTGCATTCTCTGCCATTGCAGCATCGTACATTGTTTGAAGTGCAGCCATTGGATCTGCCGGTGGGTCTGTTGCCACAACCTCTGGCACTTCTGCCATGTCTTCCATTTCTTTATCATTCATCATAAATAAAGATTTTGCAACCTCTATTACTTCTGCTATAAAGGATTTCTTTTCTTCTGTATTCATATTTATTTTTGGGTTAATTATTTCGTAATCTAAAAAAGCCTCTAATGAGATACCGTCTACTTCGCCTGTTTTAATGAACTTTTCCCAAACTTCATCGTTGTCAATTTTGAAACCAAGTATCAAATCGCCCGCCTGCACATCTTCCATTAAAAGCGTTTTGCTTTTGTCTAATTCTGGATCTAAAACAATCCAACTTTCAATTGGGTAAACGTCGGTTATTAATTCGTCGGAATGATTTAAACTCATTTTAGCCAAACCTTTATTATTGCTTTTAAAGTAAGACTGCTGCATCTTTTCAACTTCTTCTGCATCAAAAGTTATATAAGCTGGCTCTCCGTTTATATCTTTACGAAAAATCTGCTTATTTGGTCGCATTGCAACCGAGTAAATGATTCGTTTTTCTTCGTTTGCAAAAAATACGGGTTTTAAAACTTCCTCAGCAAACTTTGAAAGTTTAGTTTCAACTGCGGCGCCCAATACTATTGAGAAACAATTAACATCAGTACCCGCCTTTAATTTTGCTTTATAAACTTTCATAGCACAAAGATTATATTAATAATTTATAAATTACAAAATGTACGGTACAAAAAAACCGTTACAAATTAATGCAACGGCTTTGGTCTCCTTTCTTTTAAAAAATTTAACTAATTATGTCAATCAAATATACTACTTTTTATTAAAATATTGAAATAACGCCTCACAAACTATTTCAGAAATCGAGCAACCCCTTTCTTTTACGGTTTTTTGTAGCTTTAAATAAATCCACATTCTAGGGTACGCGCT
>Ga0222708_1000066_pt1 | contig 32114 bp, 28 predicted proteins | sample AntAcemetage1576_FD_179806 | JGI IMG/M metagenome (GOLD analysis project Ga0222708, IMG submission 179806) | Saline water microbial communities from Ace Lake, Antarctica - #1576 | ecosystem: Environmental > Aquatic > Non-marine Saline and Alkaline > Saline | place: Antarctica: Ace Lake... | reverse complement strand
GTGTGGTTGCAACACTGCACTGCTGGCACACTGAGCAGGGTGAGCAACCTGACCCCCATTCGCATGCCAGAACTGATGAGCACCAACCGCGAGAGCCTCGATCAGCTACTCGCTGAGACGATCGTGGCAAATATCGCCTTCGTCGACGACACCGGCAACCCCGTGGTGATTCCGAGCGCGGTCGTTGTGCATGACGATGCGCTGATCGTGCATGGCTCGACCGGTTCGCGCTGGATGCGCCGCATCGCTGCGGGCGTTCCAACGTGCGTGTCGGTGACGGTCGTCGACGGCGTCATCGTTGCCCGGTCGGCGTTCGAATCGTCTCTCGCCTACCGCAGTGCGGTGTTTTTCGGCTCTTTCACTGTCTTGGCCGGCGAGACGAAGCGTCTGGCGCTCGACGCCCTGACTAACCGTCTCATTCCGGGCCGAGTCGCCGAAGTGCGCACCTCAACCACGCGAGAGCTCGCCGCGACCCTCGTGCTGCACATGCCCATTGCGACGTGGTCTCTGCGCATCTCTGATGGCTGGTCAGAGGATCTCGAGAACGACGTTGCCGGTGATGCGTGGGCAGGGCGTGTCGACTTTGGTGCACGTGCGCCCGTAGTGAGAGCCGCCCCCGACCTTCGGGATGGCATCGCTGCCCCGTTGTCGGTTACTGCTCTGACAGCCTCACACTGAGACCGTACGCATTAGGCCCGTAGACAGTGGGCCGCTACGCGCTGAAGAGCGCCCGATACTCGCTGTATCCCTCTGCCTCGAGCTCAGCCACGGGCACGAACCGCAGTGAGGCTGAATTCATGCAGTAGCGCAAGCCACCCTCAGCTCGCGGACCATCGTTGAAGACGTGACCCAGGTGGCTGTCGGCGCCGGATGACCGCACCTCGGTGCGCGACATGAACAGGCCACGGTCAGTGGTGGTCGTCACCGCTTCGGCGGCCAACGGCTTCGTGAAGCTGGGCCATCCGGTGCCACTGTCGTACTTGTCTGTTGACGAGAACAGCGGCTGACCCGAGACGATGTCGACGTAAAGGCCGGCTTCTTTGTGGTCGTGATATTCGTTGCGAAAAGCGGGCTCGGTGCCGTCGTTCTGCGTGACTTTGCGCTGCATGTCAGTCAGCGCGGCGATGGCTTCGGGTGTGGCACGGTACTCGGCGGTCATGGTTGCTCCTCTGTCCTGCGATGCGACGCGGTGGGCGACGTTACAGGGGTAAACCCTCGAGGGGCCGTTCTGGTTCCAACGACGGCGAACTCTCAGCTTTTTCCGCGGCCGGTCGGCGCTCAGGCTTTGTGACGAGCCAACATCCGATCAGAATCAGAGCGAATCCGAGGCCTGTGTAGATCGTGACGGGCTCGCTGAGAACGAGCGCTCCGGCGACGACGGCGACGGCGGGGTTCACGTAGGTGATGGCCGTCGTGCGCACAGGACCGATCTCGGCGATCAGAGCGAACATCATGAGAAATGCGACGGCGCTGCAGAGAACGGCGAGAACAATGACGGAGACGATCACGGTAGTGGATGGCACGATGGCCGGCCAGCCGCCGGTGACGGCGACTACTGGCAGGTAGATCAGGACGCAGAGCGCGAGCGCGGCCGTTATAACGCCAATGCCGGCTAAATCGTTCAGGTATCGAGCCAAAATCGCCGGGCCCAATGAGTAACCGATGACGGCAACACCGACCAGGGCAACGCTGGTCAGGTTCGAGCCGCCCAGGTCAAACCCGACGATCGCGACGACACCGGCCATTCCGATGGCAACACCGAGCCAGTTCAGTACCGTGATGCGGTGGCGTCGACCCATGACGAAAGCCACACCAATGGCTACGAGCGGCACGCTGGCTAAGAGCAACCCTGTCGTCGAACTCGACAGGTTGATCTCGGCGGCGCCCAACGCATAAAAAGGCAGCGCAATCTCGATGATCGTGAAGGCGAGAACAGGCTTCCAGCGCCGCAACACGGGCGTCAGTGCCCGTCGACGCAGGGCGATCGGCAGCAGCAGGGCCGCGGCCAAAAGACAGCGAGCGAGCACCAAAAACTCTGGGCTCAGCTCAACAACCGCAATTTTGATGAACAGGTAGGGAATACCCCAGAGAACACCAAGACCGGCGAAGAGGAAGAGGGCGCGGCGAGACATGGCTCCCATCATGACTCAGGTTCACTGTGTTGGCTGACGCGCCACGGCTACTCGGCCACTCACCCCGCCGATAGGCTGTCGAGGTGTCTAAAGTCTTGACTTCACTGCCCGTCGGCGAACGCGTCGGCATCGCCTTCTCTGGAGGGCTTGATACCTCTGTCGCTGTCGCGTGGATGCGCGAAAAGGGAGCGATACCGTGCACCTATACGGGTGATCTGGGTCAGCCTGATGAGCCTGACGTGGGGGCTGTTGTCGGCCGGGCGAAAGAGTACGGCGCCGAGATCAGTCGCCTCGTCGATGCCAAGGCTGCTCTGGTTGAAGAGGGCCTCGTGGCCTTGGCCTGTGGCGCCTTTCACATTCGTAACGCTGGCAAAACGTATTTCAACACCACGCCGCTCGGCCGCGCTGTCACCGGCACCATGCTCGTGCAGGCGATGAAAGAAGACGGCGTCGAGATTTGGGGTGACGGCAGCACCTACAAGGGCAACGACATTGAGCGGTTCTACCGCTACGGACTTCTTGCCAACCCTCGACTGCGCATCTACAAGCCCTGGCTCGACGCTGACTTTGTCACCGAGCTGGGTGGGCGAACTGAAATGAGCGAGTGGCTCATCGAGCGCGGTTTTCCGTACCGCGATTCGGCCGAAAAGGCCTACTCAACCGACGCAAACATTTGGGGCGCCACCCACGAGGCGAAAACCCTGGAGCACCTCAGCGTGTCTCTGGAGACGGTTGAGCCGATCATGGGCGTCAAGTTCTGGAACGACTCGGTCACCATCGCCGCCGAAGACGTGACGGTGACCTTCGTGGAGGGCCGACCGCACGCATTGAACGGTGTCGAATTTGCGGATGCTGTGCACCTGGTGCTCGAGGCAAACGCCATCGGCGGGCGCCACGGGCTGGGTATGAGCGACCAGATCGAGAACCGCATCATCGAGGCCAAGAGTCGCGGCATCTACGAGGCCCCCGGCATGGCGCTGCTGCACATTGCTTACGAGCGACTGTTGAACGGCATCCACAATGAAGACACCATCGCGAACTATCACGCCGAGGGCAGGCGCCTGGGCCGCCTCATGTATGAGGGTCGCTGGCTTGACCCGCAGTCGCTCATGCTGCGCGAATCCGTTCAGAAGTGGGTGGGCTCGGCCGTCACCGGCACCGTCACACTGCGGCTGCGTCGCGGTGACGACTACACGATTCTTGACACGACCGGCCCCGGCCTGTCGTATTCGGCCGAGAAGTTGTCGATGGAACGCGTGGGCGATGCAGCCTTTGGCCCCACCGACCGCATCGGCCAGCTCACCATGCGCAACCTCGACATTGCTGATTCGCGCGCTCGGCTAGAGCAATATGCCGCGCAGGGCATGATTGGTGGCGCGACGGCGATACTGGTCGGCAGCATTACGGCGGGGGAGTCTGACGAGATCACCGAACACGCCACCCCACTCAGCGCCGACCGTGAAGCGCTCGCCGAAGCCGTTGATGCTGCCAATGAGGCGTCAGCGTTCGATTCGGGCACTGATTAGCCCGGCAAGTGCGCCTAGGCCCGAAAGGGCCCCAGCGTGACTCGGAGTAGGGGTCAGCGGCAAGCCCGTACTCTGGGGGTATGGCAGCTGCGCGCGGAATCGGAAACAATGGCGCGCCCGTAAGCCCGAGGGCAGAGACGGCCAGGGGTGAGGCCCGCCCGCAGGTGCGCCCCACCACCGAGGGTTGGAAGCAGAAATTGGGCCCCGACGGCCGCCCAGTGTTGCAGTTTGCTGAGCAGAAGCGCGGTAAGCCCCCGGTGCACCTGGCCGATCTCACCCTCGAGCAGCGCGTGGCGCGCGTCACTGAGCTTGGACTGCCTGGCTTTCGTGCGAGGCAGCTGAGCAACCACTACTTCACCCACTACACGAGCGACCCCGAGGCCATGACTGACCTGCCGGCCGCCGTGCGCGACGAGCTCGTGGCGGGCATGCTGCCGCCGCTGCTCACCGAAGTGCGCCGCCTGCGCACTGACAAGGGCGACACCATCAAGTTTTTATGGAAGCTGCATGACGGCGCGCTGGTCGAGAGTGTGCTCATGCGCTACCCCGGCCGCATCACACTGTGCGTGTCCAGTCAGGCTGGCTGCGGCATGGCCTGCCCGTTCTGCGCCACCGGACAAGCCGGCCTCACCCGCAACATGTCGACGGCCGAGATCATCGATCAGGTTGTGCAGGCCAACGCGGCCATCGCCGCCGGTGAGCTGGGCGGCAAAAAGCGCGGCGAGACCACCCCCGAGCGCGTGAGCAACATCGTTTTCATGGGCATGGGTGAGCCGCTTGCCAATTACACCCGGGTCGTGGATGCCCTGCGCACGATGGTCGAGCCCCAGCCGCACGGCCTCGGTATGAGTGCTCGGCACATCACGGTGTCAACGGTCGGCCTGGTGCCGGCCATCCTGAAATTGGCTGAAGAGAAAATTCCGGTCACCTTTGCCCTGAGCTTGCACGCTCCTGACGACCAGTTGCGTGACGAGCTGATTCCCGTCAACTCGAAGTGGAAAGTCGATGAGGCGCTCGATGCCGCCCGCACCTACTTCGAGGCCACCGGGCGCCGAGTGTCGATCGAATACGCGCTGATCAAAGACATGAACGACCACGCGTGGCGTGCTGACCTGCTCGCCCACAAGCTCAACGAGCGTGGGCGGGGCTGGGTGCACGTCAACCCGATTCCGCTCAACCCGACGCCGGGCTCGATTTGGACCAGTTCAGAGCCGGCAGTCATGCGCGAGTTTGTGCGGCGCATTGAGGCGGCCGGTATTCCGACAACTCTGCGCGACACCCGCGGTAAAGAAATCGACGGAGCCTGCGGGCAGCTCGCCGCGGCCGACGACGACTAACCCGTCTGCAGCTAGCGAAACGCTGACAGACCCGTAATGGCATTGCCCAAAATGAGGGTGTGCACGTCGTCGGTGCCCTCGTAGGTGCGCACCGACTCCAGGTTGTTGGCGTGACGCATCGGGGAGTGCTCTAGCGTGACGCCGTTTCCGCCCAGCAGCATGCGTGCTTCGCGGGCAATCGTGATCGCCTCGCGAGCGTTGTTGAGCTTGCCCACTGAAATCTGGTGGGGCTGCAACTTTCCGGCGTCTTTCAGGCGGCCCAACTGCAGGGCCAGCAAAAAGCCTTTATCGATTTCTAAAGCCATGTCGACGAGCTTCTGCTGAGTGAGCTGATACGCCGCTACGGGCTTACCGAACACTTCACGCTTCTGCACGTAGTCCAAAGCTGCGCGGTAGCTATCGAGAGCCGCACCCATCACGCCCCAGATGATGCCGTACCGGGCCTGATTGAGGCACGTAAACGGGCCGCGTAACCCTTCGGCGCCGGGTAGCAGCGCAGTAGCAGGCACGCGCACCTCATCGAGTTCAATGTCGCATTGGATCGATGCCCGCATCGACAGCTTTTGCCCGATCGCGGTGGCCGTGAAGCCAGCGGCGTCGGTGGGCACGATGAAGCCGCGGATGCCCTGCTCGGTCTGCGCCCAAATGATCGCAATATGGGCGATCGAGGCGAGACCGATCCAGCGTTTTGAGCCGCTAATGATCCAATCGTCGCCGTCGCGGCGTGCGAACGTGTTCATCGATGCGGGGTCGCTGCCGGCGTTCGGTTCGGTGAGGCCAAAGCATCCGATCGCCTCACCCGTTGCCATGAGCGGCAGCCACTGCTGCTTCTGTTCCTCTGACCCGAAGGTGTGAATCGCGGTCATGGCGAGCGAGCCCTGCACTGACACGAAAGTGCGCAACCCCGAGTCGCCGGCTTCAAGCTCGGAGGCGGCGAGGCCATATTCGACTGCTGAGCGACCGCCGCACCCGTAACCCTGCAGGTGCATGCCCAATAGGCCCAGCGCGCCCATGGGCTTGATGATGTCGGTGGGAAATATGCCCGCCTCGTACCACTGCGCAATGTGCGGACGTAGCTCGGCGTCGACGTAGGCGCGCACCCGGTCACGGGTGGCGCGTTCTTCGTCACTCAGCAGGGTGTCGAAGCCGATGAGGTCGAGCGGAGAGTCGGTCACAAGCATCCTTTCGCGAATCTCATTATGCCGTCGTGCGATGCGCGTTTTGTCCACTTGTACAGTTGCTCCATGATGCGACCCCTCGACGGCATGATCGTCGCCGACCTCAGCCGCGTGTTGGCCGGACCCACCGCCGCGGTCATGCTTGCCGATTTGGGCGCTCGCGTCATCAAAGTTGAACGCCCGGGCACCGGGGATGAGACTCGAGCGTGGGGGCCGCCATGGGCGGGATCCTCCAGTGCCTATTTCGAGGCGGCCAACCGGTCGAAGCAGTCGATCGCCCTCGATTTTGCGCACCCTGACGACTGCGCACTGGCGCACAAGCTCGTTGATCGCGCCGACGTGGTGCTCGAAAATTACCGCAGCGGGGCACTCACGAGATTCGGTCTCGATGCGGCCAGCGTTCTTGCTCGCAACCCGCGCGCCGTGTACTGCTCGATCACCGGATTCGGTTCAACCGGTGAAGGCGCAACAATGCCCGGCTATGACTTTCTCGTGCAGGCGGTGGGCGGGCTGATGAGTATTACGGGTGACCCGGGTGGCGAACCACGCAAAGTGGGTGTCGCCATGGTCGATTTGCTGGCCGCCAACCACGCCACAATGGGCGTACTCGCTGCGCTTTTGCACCGCGAACGCACGGGCGCCGGCCAACACGTCGAAGTTGCCCTGCTCTCAAGCCTCATCGCGTCGCTGGCGAATCAGGCCGGCTCGTACCTCGCCACTGGCGACACGCCGCGTGCGCTCGGCAACCGGCACCCGTCGATTGCGCCGTACGAGACGCTGCACTGCCGCGACACACTCATCGCCATCGCCGTGGGCAACGATGCGCAATTCGCTGCCCTGTGTGTGGTGCTCGGTGACGCGGGGCTGGCCGATGACCCGAGGTTTGCGACCAACCCCGTGCGGCTCGACCACCGTGACGCTCTGCAGGCCGCGCTCGAAGGGCTCCTTGCCGCCGATGACGCCTCAGTGTGGGCGGCGCGGCTGCTCGCCGCGGGGGTTCCCGCCGGCACGGTCAACGGCATCGATGAAGCCCTCTCGCTCGCTCGCCGGTTGGGACTTAACCCGACCGTGCCGGTCGGGCCGGGGCATCCAGAGCAGCTCGCACACCCCGTGCGCTATTCAGCCTTCGTTCCGGCCGCGCCCACCGCGCCACCGGCCCTCGATGAGCACGGTGATGTGCTGCGAGCGTGGTTGCACGGCCCCGTTAGTTAGGGGTTGTTGAGGGCTCAATAGCGGCTCTCTCAAGAACTGAGCGCGCCAACAGCGTCGCCGCAACGACGGCCGCGGGCATGACGACGATGGCGCCGCCCGGCACCAAAAACAGCAGCTGTGTGGTGACGCCGAATCCGAGCTCGCGTGCTCGAGACCCGCGCAACAGCCGTCGACGCTCGGTGGCAGTGACGCCGCGAGCTTCGAATGGGCGGGTCGTCAGCTCACGGGCAATCAAGTGGCCGGTGAGCGCTAAGCCAAGAACGGTTGCGATGACAGACCCGACCACGGGAATGAGACCAGCCAGCGCAGTGAGCACTGCGAAGCTCAGGGCGCGCACCACGAGCAGTAGTCCGTCGCCGAAGGAGCGCCAAAATCGCACGGGGGTCGGGGAAAACCCGCCGAACTGTTGCTCAGCTGCCCGCCAAATGCGTTCGTAAAAAGGGTCACCGATGAGCAGGGTCAGTGCGGTGAAGGTGTAAACGCTCACGATGATGGCGCCCGCGACAAGGGTGATGGCGAGCAGTGTGCGTAGCACCGTGCGGTCACGTTCGGCCCAGCTGTCGGCAAACGGCGTGAGTGTCTGAGCGAGTGCCTCGCCATTGAGGCCCAGTGCAATCAGCACTGTGATGACCAGCGCGCCTGCCACAACGGCGGGCACCATGCCCAGAGACATGGCGCCTGGCCGCTGGCGCCACAGTGCGAACCCGCGCAGCACCAACGCGGCACCCGCACCAAATTCGCTCACCGTTCTTCGCACCCCGAACTGTATCGCCGGATGACGCGCAACCATGATTTCTCCGCGACATCGATGCGCACATCGGGGTGCGGACTCTAGGCTGGGATGAAGTGCGCAACGAAGCCGCTCCTCTCGGGCGAGAACAGCGTGCACCGCCAAAAACCTGCTGAATCAACACCCCGTTTCATCAGAACCCTGTAAGCCAGAATCCTGAATGTCGATGAGGAGCCTCATGAGTAAGTACGCAGTGACGAACCCGGCCACCGGCGAGACGATGAAGTCGTACGAAACAGCGACGAATGCCGACATCACCACCGCAGTGGAGGGCGCGTTCAACGCCTACCGCGGGTGGTCGCGGTCGACCAGTGCGCTTGAGCGTGCCGCGCTTGTTGCGAAGGTTGCAGACTTGCACCGAGATCGTCGCCAGCATCTCGCCGAAATCATCGTGCGTGAAATGGGCAAGCCGATTGATGATGCGCTGGGTGAGGTTGATTTTTCTGCCGACATCTACCAGTACTACGCCGACAACGGCCCCGACCTGATCAAAGACGAGCCGATTACGCTCGCCGATGGCAGTGAGGGTTCTGCACTCATTCGTAAGAGCCCCATGGGTGTTCTCGTCGGCATCATGCCGTGGAACTTTCCGTACTACCAGGTGGCTCGCTTTGCTGGCCCCAACCTCATTCTCGGCAACACGATTTTGCTCAAGCACGCCGCGCAGTGCCCCGAATCGGCCGAAGCGATTCACCAGATCTTTGCCGACGCGGGGTTTCCGGTGGGGGCGTACACCAACATGTACGCGACCAGTGAGCAGATCGGAACCCTCATCGCCGACGACCGCGTGCAGGGCATCTCGTTGACCGGTTCAGAGCGCGCCGGAGCTGCAGTTGCCGAGCAGGCGGGCCGACACCTCAAGAAGGTCGTACTCGAACTTGGCGGCAGTGACCCCTTCGTGGTCCTTAGCACTGACGATCTTGATGCCACCGTCGATATGGCGGTGAGGGGTCGTCTCGACAACAGCGGTCAGGCCTGCAACGGAGCCAAGCGGTTCATCGTCATCGATTCGCTGTACGACGCTTTTCTCGCCAAGTTCGTTGAGCGCATGTCGGCGACACTGCCGACCGACCCGATGGTGCCGGGTGGGGCTTTCGGCCCGCTGTCATCAGTCAGTGCTGCTGAGACGCTCGACGAGCAGGTCAAGAATGCGGTCGCTGGGGGCGCTACGGTGCTCACCGGTGCAACACGCGACGGCAACTTTTTCACCTCGACGGTTCTCGCCGATGTCACCCCCGACAACTCGGCTTACTATGAAGAGTTTTTCGGACCGGTGGCGCAGGTGTTCAAGGTGCACAGTGAAGATGAAGCAATCGAGCTTGCGAACGACACCCCGTTCGGTCTGGGCTCGTACCTGTTCACGACTGACCCCGAGCAGGCCGCCCGTGTCGCTGACCGCATCGAAGCCGGCATGGTCTACATCAACTGTGTGCTGGCCGACAGCCCCGAATTGCCGTTCGGCGGCATCAAGCGCTCAGGCTCTGGCCGCGAGCTGGGCGCTCTGGGCATCGACGAGTTCGTCAACAAGAAGATGATCCGCACCGCCTAGCCCACACTGCAAGCGTTGGGGGGTTCGCCGCAGGGCGAGCCCCCCTTTTCTTCCCCGCCGGCGGAGGCACGGCGACGGTACTGGCTGAGTAGCCTGGTGTCATGCACCGCTTTGAAGAACTCGCATATGAGCAGACCCCGATGGGCGAACTCACTCTGCGCCGCCGTCACGAACCCGCCGCTGAGATCGACGTGTTCGAGGTCAAGTTGGGTGAAGAGTTTCTTATGTCGAGCCTGTTCACCGTCGCTGAAGAGGCATTGAGTGATCTCGGCCTGGCAGCCATCACTTCCAGTCGACGTGAGCTTGATGTTTTGGTGGGCGGACTGGGGCTCGGTTACACCGCTGTGGCAGCTTTGCGAGACGAGCGGGTACGCACGCTCACCGTGGTTGATGCCCTGCCGGCCGTCATCGGCTGGCACCAGACTCGCCTCTTACCAGTGTCAGATTCGCTGGTGGATGACCCCCGCACCGCACTCGTGCACGCCGACTTCTTCGCGCTCATGCGGGCGGCCCCAGACCAGGCCCGCGCGCAGTCGCTCACCGAGGTGCCCGCACGCTTCGATGTGATTCTGCTGGACGTTGACCACTCGCCGACCTTCACGCTCGACCCCTCACACGCTGACCTTTACACGGTTGAGGGCCTGCGCCGACTCATGGCGCACCTCGCACCGGGCGGTGTCTTCGGGCTGTGGTCAGACGACCCGCCCGAAGAAAGATTTCTCGACGCCCTGCGCTGCGTGTTCGATCGCGTTGAGGGGCACACGGTGGCCTTCGATAATCCACTCACCGGCGGGGTCTCTCGCAATGGCGTGTACGTGGCGGTCGCTCCAGATATCGCCGGATCCGCCTAAAACACTTTGCCGGGGTTGAGAATGCCCTGGGGGTCAAAGGCCGACTTGATGCGCCGTTGCAGTTCCACCTGCGCATCACCGAGCTCATCAGCGAGCCAGCGGCGCTTGAGGGTGCCAATGCCATGCTCACCGGTGAGCGTGCCGCCAAGCGCGAGAGCAGCTTCGAAGATCTCGCCCGCCGCCAACCACACGTTTTCGGGAACCTCTTCGCCGCTGTAGATGAGATTCGGGTGCAGGTTTCCGTCACCCGCGTGGGCAACCGTCGGAATGGGCATTTCGTAACGCACGCCGATCTTCCGAATTGCCGCAAACATCTCGGGCAGCCGTGACCGCGGCACAGCGACGTCTTCGATCAACACCCGGCCCAGAGATTCCATCGCGGGGTACATAGCGCGGCGCACGGCGAGCATCCGTTCACCTTCGTCTTGGTCGGTCGTCATATGTGCGGTGCCGCCAAGACGGGTAATGGTCGCCAGTGCAGCGCTGGCCTCCGTCTCAGCCGCTCCACCGTCGGTTTGCACGAGCAAGTAGGCACAACCGGGCGCCTGATTAGGCAGTTCGAGGTGAGCAAGAATCGCGGCCAGAGCGAGCGGGTCGAGTAACTCCATGACCGCCGGGCGGATGCGAGCCGCCGTAATGGCTGCCGACGCTGCCGCTGCATCCTCGATGGTCGGAAAATAGGCATTGATTGTCGCGACGACGCCCGTCGGCACGGGGGTGAGCTTGAGGGTGGCGCCGACAATGATGCCGAGTGTGCCCTCTGAACCGATCATGAGCGCGGTGAGGTCGAGCCCTGTTACTCCTTTTACCGTGCGGTGGCCCAGGCGCATCAAAGTGCCATCGGCAAGCACGACATCGAGGCCCAAAACGGCCTCGCGCGTTACTCCGTATTTGGCGCAGAGTAGGCCGCCGGCGTTGGTGGCAATGTTTCCACCGACCGTGCAGATAGCGCGACTTGCCGGGTCGGGCGCCCACCGCAGACCGTGCGGTTCGAGAAGATTATTGAGGTCGGCGTTGAGAATACCCGGTTCAACGACAGCCAATTGATTGGCATTATCGATTTCATGAACACGTGTCATTAACGCCGTTGACAGTACGAGTTCACCGGTACCCGCCAGGGCTCCACCCGTCAGCCCTGTTCCCGCACCGCGAGGCACGACGGGAACACCGTGGGCGTGCGCGATCCGAAGGGCAGTCTGTACGTGGTCGACGCTGCGGGCAGTGACGACGGCGATCGGCGCACCGGCACCGCGTTGCCCCGATTTGTCGCTGCGCGCGATTTCTAGCTCTGCAGGTTCGGTCGACACAGCGTCGCCGATAGCCGCCCGAAGCGCAGCGAGAACGTCGGTCACGCCCTACCGCCTGAGCTCGGCACTGCATCAATCGGCACTGCATCGATAGGCAGCGAATCAGGAAGCAGAGCATCGGGAAGCAGAACTTCAAGAAACAGCCGCCGGTACGGTTCAGTATCAACATCGAGCACCACTGTGGCCGGCATTGCGGCGCGACTGGCTGTGATGTCGGCACCCACCATCGTGCGCAGGTCAACCACGGTTTGGCCGCGCGTCAACCCCGGTGCGAGGGCAACCTCAACGGGCACTCGTCGGGTGACGAGCGCGGTCGGGTCGATGGCGGCGCACACGGCTCCAGCATCGCCAATCGCAACACGGTCGTCGGCCACTCGATCTTCGGTGGCGTCAATGCCGATCAGGTGGCTCAGCAGGGCACCCGCCAATTGCGCGGCAGAACCGGGAGCGCTCATCAGTTTCTGCACGTCGCTGTGGTGCACCCCAACGCGGTAAAACGGTTCAAGGCCGTACATCAGCACGTCAAGGCCTTCGCCGAGAACGATCGCCGCCGCCTCCGGGTCATGCCACACGTTAAATTCGGCGGAGGCCGTGGCATTACCCGCACCGACCGCGCCGCCCATCATCACCACGCGGGCGATGTGGGGCACAACTTCAGGGTGAAGGCGCAAAAGCAGGGCGATGTTGGTCAGCGGAGCGAGGCAGATCAGTGTGATCGGCTCGGCACTGGCCAACAGAGCGCTGCGCAACAACTCGACGGCGTGCTGCGGCACGGGCGTGCGGTTGGAGGCCGGCAATCCCAGGTCGGCGAGACCGTCAAGGCCGTGGATGGCCGTGGCATGCTGCGGCGCTTCGAGCAGCGGCCGTTGCGCGCCGGCGGCAACTGGGATGTCGGCGGCTCCGGCCGCATCCAGCACCCGCAACGTATTGATGACCACCTGCGCGAGGGGAGCGTTGCCGCCGGTGCAGGTGATAGCTCGCACGTCGAGCGCGGGGTGTCTAACCGCCAACAGCAGGGCGAGAGCATCGTCGATGCCGGTGTCCACATCGAGAATGACGGGCAGCGGATGCGACCGCGGCAGTGACTGTGACTGTGACTGTGACTGTGACTGTGGTTGTTGCTGCATGGCGGGCGGTTCGTTGGAGGCAGTCATCGGTTGCGGGTGCGGTCAGCCAACACAAAGAGCCCGCCCACCATGAGGAGCGTGGCGGCGCTCAGCAACCCTGTCGTGGGGGCGAATTCAAGTGAGCGGGCGACGGTGCCGGATGCCGTGAGCGGCCCCGCGAATGCGACCCTCAGTGTGCCGATCGCCAAACCTGTGCCGGCCAGAGCGAAGCCGATGCCAATACCCCGCAGGGTGATGCCAGCATCGGTGCCCTGAGCTAGGCGGCGCACGCGGGTGCGGGTGAACGCCACCGCGCCAGCGACAATGGCAAGAAAACCGAGGGTGAAGGGTTCAAGTAGGGCCACCGGCACGCTCTGCTCAAACGCGACGAGGCGCACCACTATCGACACCCCCACCGCCCCGAGTGCGGCCAGCATGACCCACCGAAAGCGTTGGTCTATCGACTGCCAGCGAAACGTGGTGAGCAGAACAGCGGCGGCAGCAAACCACAGAACGGGCGCGACGTCGATGAATAACAGCATCAGTTCGCCCGGCCGCGCAAACACTGTGTCGCCAATACCAAGCTGAAACGTGAGGCCCACGATGGCAAGAGCGACGAGCGTGCTCAAAAGAAGCACCCGGGTCACCGATCCTGAACGAGTCGGCATGCCCCCCACAGGAATCTCGGGCGGCAGCGCATCACGAAAGCTCACCCCCCGATGCTAAGTCACAGAATCGTGCGGTAGTGCTGTTGACGGCCCTGGCGCAAAGTGGTCGTATCGACCAGGCTGAGGCCATGACTGTTATCGAGAATTCCCGGCTGGCCATCATTGGCGCCGGCGCCGTTGGTTCTTCGCTTGCCTACGCAGCACTGATCCGCGGTTCAGCGCGTGAAGTGGTGCTCTACGACATCGATGCACCGCGCGCCGAGGCTGAGGTGCTCGATTTGGCGCACGGCACACCCTTTACCGGCGCCAGCACCATCACCGGGGGCGCTGATCTTGACCTCATCTCGGGGGCCAACGTGGTGGTGGTGACCGCCGGAGCCAAGCAACATCCTGGTCAAACCCGACTCGATCTGGCCGGCACAAACGTCGGCATTCTGCGTTCTCTCATGCCCCAGTTGATCGAACGCGCGCCGAACGCGGTCTACATCCTGGTGACGAACCCGTGCGATGTGCTGGCGGTTGCGGCACAGCGCTTCAGCGGGTTGCCGCCCGGACGTGTGTTCTCCAGCGGAACCGTGCTGGACAGTTCACGCCTGCGCTGGCGACTCGCGGAGCGGGTGGGTGTCTCACCGTCGAGCATTCACGCGTTGATCGTGGGCGAACACGGTGACAGTGAGTTTCCTCTCTGGTCACAAAGCCGCATAGGTCCGATTCCCATCCGTGAGTGGGTCGACTCAAACGGAGCCAGCCTGACCGTTGAAGAACTTGACCAGCTCGCCAACGAGGTCAAAAACGCTGCTTACAAGGTCATTGCGGGCAAAGGTGCCACGAACTACGCCATTGGGCTGTCGGGTGCGCGCATTGTTGAGGCCGTTCTCAACGACGAAGGCGTCGTCTTACCAGTCAGCTCGGTGCTGCACGATTACCGCGGCGTCAGCGGGGTGGCGCTCTCGGTGCCCAGCGTGGTCAACGCCGCGGGCGTGGCGCGGGTGATCGATGTGCCTTTCTCTGACGACGAGGAACGCCTGCTACATGCCTCAGCTGCGGCGATTCGCGAATCATTGGCCTCGCTCGATCTGCTTTAGCCGGCGGGGCATGAGGCGCACGCTCATTCAAGTTCGACCGGCTCACCGTCACGGTCACGCAGCCGCTCCATGAGTCGACGATCGCGTTTCGTGGGTCGGCCTGCGCCGCGCTCACGCACGACGTTCGCGGGGCGCTCCTCTTTCGGTGGGGGTGGGGGAGTGTGATCGAGGTAGCGCAGCGCCGCGAGCGGAGCACTCGTGCGTTTAGCGATGAGACCGGTGACCTCGACGATGCGTTCCCCACCCGCGGTCAGGGCGCGCACCCGATCGCCGATGCGCACCACCTGTGCCGGTTTGGCTGACGAATTGTTGACCTTCACGTGCCCCGCCTTGCAGGCGGCGGTGGCGGCAGAGCGAGTGGAATACAGCCGGATTGCCCACACCCAGGCGTCGACGCGTACCCCGTTGTGGGTGGCTACCCCGATGAGCGCGTGATTTTTGAGCGGCTCGGCCATACGCCCATCCAAGCAGACGGGCTAAAATCCTGTCGGCAGGTCGACCTGGAAGACGAGCCGACGGCTGCGTGATCGTGTCTGGTCTGTCAGGAGTCTCTATGGTCAACTTCCCTCTCAGTCGGCGCCGAGCAAGCGGGCAAGCGCAGCATCGGTGACCCGACCGCGAGACAGATCGGCGAGTACGCCTCGCCGGTAGCGCTCAAGAACTTGGGGGTCCACGTAGCTAGACCTCGCCACGGCCACTGTGTTGCGCAACTGCGTTGCAACGGTGACGATGGCGGCTCGAATGAGCACTTCTTTTTCTCGGGCGGTCGCCCCGAGTCCGCCTCGCGCGAGCGCCTGTGCCGCCAGTCGGCTTCCGAGCAGGGTTCTCAGGTCTTTGGCACTCACCGGCAGCCCGGTAGCGGTGCGAAGATACGCCGTCAGCGAGGCTGCGTGCACAGTACGTTCGCTGACTTGATCGTCTTCGTTGTCGATCCACGACGTCAACCGGCTCGTCGGACCGGTGGGCGCTCGCCGAATCGCGGCGACCAAATCACTGTCAACGATGTCGGTTATCCACCGAACACCAGATTTCGCGACAAAGTCAAGACTGATGCGGTCGCCACTGATCGCTGCATGCTGGTGCTCTAACGTCAAGGTTCCGATCGTGCCTCGTTCTCGCGCGTATCGTTCATCGCCGAGTCGCATCCCCGTCAGATCGATCAATCGCACGGCAATGGCGAGTGCTCGCTTTTCAGCACTGTCCGATCGCAGGTCTCGGGTGACGTGAGCGCGTAGTGCGGGCATCTGCTGCGACAGTGCTCGCACCCGTTGAAACTTTGTGCGGTCAGCTTGGGCTGACCAGCGAGGGTGATAGCGGTACTGCGTGCGCCCGTCAGCGTCCGTCCCGGTTGCCTGCACGTGCCCGTTATCGCTCGCACAGATCCAGACGTTTTGCCAGGCAGGCGGCACCGCGAGAGCCTTGATGCGCTTGAGGATTTCGCGATCTGCCAACCGGTCTCCGTGAGCGTCGACATAAGAAAACCCTGCGCCACGTCGGCGGCGAGCAATGCCCGGCTCATCGGGGGTGCTGCGCCGCAGCCTCACGGCCTGCCCCAGTGCAGTCTCCAGTGCAGTCTCCAGCGCAGGCTCACGAGCAGGCTCGCCCAGGTGCGCCCGCACTCGCAGGCCGTAACGCGTTTTTCCAACCTTGCCCGAGCATTCTTCATCCAACCATGCTCGCTAGTCTTGAGCTATGCCCACTGCTCTCATCACAGGTGCCACGGCAGGCATCGGAGCCGAGTTTGCCCGCCAACTTGCCGCGCGGGGTACCGACCTGGTGATTGTTGCCCGGGATGCTTCGCGTCTCGCGACCACGGCAGCCGCCCTGCAGGACAAGTTTGATGTGCGGGTCGAGGCCTTGCCCGCCGACCTGTTGAGTTCTGAGGGCCTTGCGGCAGTTGACCATCGCCTCGCCGACGACCGTCGCCCCATCGACCTGCTGATCAACAACGCCGGCTATGGAATCAACGGCGATGTGGTTGCTACGACTCGTGATGATGAGTTGCGCCATCTCGCCATTCACGTCACTGTGCCGCTGCAACTCAGCCAGACCGTACTTCGGGGCATGGTGGCGCGCGGTCACGGGCGTGTGGTCATGATTTCGAGTGTCGCCGCTTTCACGCCGCTCGGCACCTATTCGGCGGCTAAGGCTTGGGGCGTCTCCTTCGCGCGAGGAGTCAACTCCGCGATGCGCGGACGTGGGGTGAGCGTGACTGCGGTGTGTCCGGGCTTCACGCGCACGGAGTTTCATGAGCGCATGCGCGTTTCGACACGCGGAACGCCGTCGTTTTTGTGGCTTGACGTGCGCCAACTGGTCCGTCTGGCTTTGCGAGGCATTGATCGAGGGCACTCCGTGGTGATTCCGACGGTGCGGTACCGCGTGCTGGCGGTGCTGTTACGCCGCATTCCCGACCGCATGCTCGCGCGCTTTTCTCTCGCCGCTGCCTCCGCCGCCGATGCGGGCGATACTGCCGCATCCGCATCCGCGCCGGCGTCTTCGCCAGCACCACCGGCGGCCATCCAGGGCGACCATCGGCCTGGATAGACTCGCTAACGTGTCAGATTCGCCGCGAAACTCGAGCCCGACGGGGCCGCAGATCAGCGAGCGCGTGCTGACCGTACCCAATGCACTGAGTGCGTTGCGCATTGTGCTGGTTCCGGTGTTTCTTGTCTTAGTGCTGACGGGTAACGATGTAGCGGCCCTAATCGTGATTGTGATCTCCAGCGTGAGCGACTATCTCGATGGCATCATCGCGAGAAGGTTCGGCCAAATCACCAAGCTTGGCCAGGTGCTTGACCCTGCCGCTGACCGATTGTTCATTTTCGCTGCCGTCATCGCGCTCGCTGTGCGGGAGGTTGTGCCGTGGTGGGTTGTCGCCGTCATTGTGGGGCGGGATGTGTTTCTCGCGGTTCTGGGCCTGGTGCTCGCGCGGCACGGCTACGGGCCACTGCCGGTGCACCATCTCGGCAAGTTGGCCACCTTTGCGCTGTTTTACGCACTGCCCCTCTTGGTCCTGGGCCAGGCCTTTCCTGCCGCCCAGATTGTGAGTGATCCGCTTGGCTGGGCCTTCACTCTGTGGGGTGCCTTTTTGTACTGGTGGGCGGGCGCGTTGTACCTACGTCAAACGCTCGAGTTGACCCGACCTTCGACGGTCAACACGGCCTCCGCATCAGATACGCTGAGCACGTCGAAAGAGGTCAACGAATGACTGAACAGCCGCCGGAGGAGCGAGACAGCCCAGCGCGAGGTAATTCAGCGCCGGATAACCCAGCGCCGGGCGAGTATCGCCCCAGCGAGACCACTGCGCACTATGGCCCTGATTTCGCCGCCCAGTTGGCCGCGCTTGAGGCGGGTGTCAGCGTCGACGAACAAGAGGTCATTGCCGCGTTGCCGTCCGGGTCTGCTCTACTCATCGTGCACCGCGGCCCCAACGCTGGAGCCCGCTTTCTGCTCGATTCCGATGTCACGGTGGCAGGTCGGCATCCAGAAGCAGACATTTTTCTCGACGACGTGACGGTGTCACGCAAGCACGCCGCTTTTCTGCGTCACGGCATCGCGTTTTCAGTGCGCGACCTGGGCTCTCTCAATGGAACATTTTTGCGTGGTGAACGTTTCGACGAGACGGTCGTCCTCACCGATGGCAGCGAAGTGCAGGTAGGCAAGTTTCACCTCACGTTTTACGCCTCGCGTGTTGATCTGAATGCAGGGCAGTAATGGCGGGTCGTTCTGCGGTCGTTTCGGCGCGCGCAATATCGGCGGGAACGCTGCTCAGCATCGGTCAAGTGTTGGCCAAACTCAGCCCCGAGTTTCCTGACCTGACTCCGTCGAAGCTTCGCTTTCTGGAAGAGCGGCAACTGGTGTCACCCTCGCGAACAGAGTCGGGGTATCGCAAGTTTTCCGGCACTGATGTTGACCGGCTCCGTTTCGTGCTCACCATGCAGCGTGATTACTACCTGCCGCTCAAGGTGATTCGCGGTCATCTCGATGATATTGAGGTGGGTCGCACCCCCACCTTGCCCTCTGGCGGTGTGCTGGCAACAACCATCTTGCCCACCGATCGTCGGTATACGCGCGTTGAGGTGGTGCGTGAGGCTGGTGCCACGCCCGCTCTCCTGGGCGACGCCATTTCGGCATCGTTACTGGCCGCCGCTGACACCTACGGCGATGAAGCGGTGCGGGTACTGCGCGCGATGGTAGAACTGCAGCGCTCCGGCATCGAACCGCGTCATCTTCGAGGGTTTCGGGCAGCCGCCGAGCGCGAATTGGGGCTCATCGAGAGCGCGCTCATACCCGTCTCTCGACGCAATGACCCCTCGAGTCGGGCGCAAGCCGCCGAGCTCGCGCGCGAGATCGCTGAGCAACTCGAAATTGTTCGGTCGAGTCTGATTCGCTCGGCTCTCGGCAGGCTACAGTCGTAGTCAACCGGCGACACGCCGGCGGGTTCGAACAGATGTGGACGATCCACCTGCGCGGCCTCGCTACTGTGATGGGCGTGGTGAAAAGTGTCACGTTAACAATGAAGGTTAGGTAGGGGTCATGAGCGGTGCTGGCACTCGCGACGAACGCTACAACCTCGACCTTTTGTTCACTGACGGACTACCAGAGCTCGATGCGACCGCTGGGTACCGCGGCGCAGTCGCCGCCCGCGCCGCCGGCATTTCCTACCGTCAACTTGACTACTGGGCGCGCACCGAACTCGTGCAGCCCACCGTGCGCCCTGCTTCGGGTTCCGGAACCCAGCGTCTCTACGGCTTTCGCGACATCCTCGTACTCAAACTCGTCAAGCGGCTGCTCGACACCGGAATTTCGCTGCAACAGATTCGTACGGCGGTCGATCAGTTGCGTGAAGCTGGCGTGAGCGACCTGGCTCAGACCACGCTGATGAGCGACGGGGCCAGCGTGTACCTCTGCACCAGTGACGACGAAGTCATCGACCTGGTGAGCCGGGGGCAGGGCGTCTTCGGCATTGCCGTCGGTAAAGTTCTGCGCGAGGTCGAAAATTCGCTCGTCGAGCTGGATTCGGTGCCAGCAGCTGACCCGAATGACGAGCTCGCCGCTCGCCGCGTGAACCGCGCCAGCTAGCCTGCTTCAGATAGCCCGCGCCAGCGGGGCTTGCGAGGCGACTGCGAACTAGTCTGTGGCGTATTCGCCCATGCGCGCGGTGCGCATGACGTGTTCGAGAAGTCGGTCAAAGTGTTCAGCCATTTCCTGTGCGCTCTCCCCGGGCCATACGTGCAGAGGTTTTGCCGCCCCCTGCGCTTGCTGCAACGACGTGCGTTCGGGCAGCTGGGGCGCAAGCACGAGTGGGCCGAACATGTTTCGAAGCTCTTGAATACGAAACTGGTGCTCGACTGATTGGCCTCGAGCGCGGTTGATGAGGATGCCGAGTGGTTGGAGGCGCGGTGAGAGGCCGCGTCGAATCTCTTCGATTGCGCGCAGGGCGCGGTCAGCGGCCGCTACCGAGAATAGCCCGGGCTCGGTGACAACGATCACGCGGTCGCTTGCTGCCCACGCTGTGCGGGTGAGCGCGTTCAATGACGGCGCACAGTCGATCAGTGCAAGGTCGTAGTCGCCTTCGACGTGCGCGAGAGCCTCTTCCAGTTTCCAGATTTCACGAATGCTGGGGTGCGGGCCATCGAAATTGATGGCGCTCGGGCTGCCGATGAGCACGTCAACCGTGCCGGGGCGGCCGCGGGTCCACCCGCTGGAGGTGATCGCTTGACGCACCACGCGCTCTTTCGGTGAGGCGAGAACGTCGGCAATGGTGAGGTGACCACTCACCTTAATATCCATACCGGTCGAGGCATCAGACTGGGGGTCAAGATCGACCACAAGGGTCCGCAAACCCCGCGAGAACGCGGCTGACGCCAAACCCAGCGTCACCGTCGTCTTGCCCACGCCCCCTTTGAGGGAGCTGATGCTCAGTACGTGCACGAGTAACGAGCCTACCTTCACTACTCTGGAGTCACGCACATGCACCCATACTCTTCCCGCCTCCAGCGGAGCGCCTGAGGCCCCACGGGGACTGTTCTGAGAGGACACGATGTTTCGGAAGATCTTGGTTGCCAACCGCGGCGAAATCGCTATCCGCGCCTTCCGGGCTGCGTACGAACTCGGTGCGAAGACTGTTGCGGTTTTTCCGTTCGAAGATCGCAACTCCATGCACCGGTTGAAAGCCGACGAGGCTTATCAGATCGGCACGCCGGGGCATCCGGTTCGTGCATACCTCGATGTGGCCGAGATTATTCGTGTGGCGCTGCTCGCCGGTGCTGATGCTATTTACCCTGGCTACGGATTTTTGAGCGAAAACCCTGATCTCGCGCAGGCGGCAGAGGATGCGGGAATTGCCTTTATCGGCCCTCCACGTTCGGTCTTGGAGATGGCAGGAAACAAGGTCACGGCCAAGGAGAGGGCGGTTGCCGCGGGCGTGCCGGTGCTGAGATCGAGCCCGGCAACCACTGATTTAACAGCGCTGATCGCGGCAGCTGACGACATCGGGTTTCCTGTTTTTGCCAAAGCGGTGGCCGGAGGCGGCGGGCGCGGGATGCGTCGTGTTGACGCTCGGGAAGACCTGCCGGCGGCCCTCGAAGCTGCCATGCGTGAAGCAGACAGTGCTTTTGGTGATTCGACGATGTTCATCGAGCAGGCAGTGGTGCGCCCCAGGCACATCGAGGTGCAAATTCTCGCTGACTCAACAGGCGAGACAGTGCATCTTTTCGAGCGCGACTGCTCAGTTCAACGGCGGCACCAGAAGGTCATCGAGATTGCTCCCGCTCCGAACTTGGACGAAATCACGCGCCAAAAGATGTACCACGACGCGATCGCTTTTGCACGATCAATCGGCTACATCAACGCCGGCACCGTCGAGTTTTTGCTTGACACAGCAGGGGAGCGAGCCGGTGAGCACGTTTTCATTGAGATGAATCCGCGCATCCAGGTCGAGCACACGGTGACCGAAGAGGTCACCGACGTTGACCTGGTTCAATCGCAGATGCGCATCGCCTACGGTCAGACTCTGGCCGAATTGGGTCTCACACAAGACCAGATTCACTTGCGAGGTGTAGCGCTGCAGTGCCGCATCACCACTGAAGACCCGGCCAGCGGGTTTCGGCCCGACACGGGAAAGATCAGTACCTACCGTTCACCGGGCGGCGCGGGCGTGCGTCTCGACGGCGGAACCGTCGCCTCGGGTGCGCAAATTTCGCCGCACTTCGATTCGATGCTCGCCAAGATGACGTGCCGGGGCCGTGACTTTGCTTCCGCCGTTTCGCGCGCACGGCGCGGACTAGCCGAGTTTCGCATTCGCGGCGTAACCACCAACATTCCCTTTCTCCAGGCAGTGCTCGACGATCCGGCTTTTCAGGCCGGAGACCTCAGCACAGCGTTTATCGACGAACGGCCGCACCTGTTGCGCGCCAACGCATCTAAAGACCGCGGCACCAGAATGTTGGCCTGGCTGGCTGATGTCACCGTCAATCAGCCCAACGGTTCAGGCGAGGGCGTTATCGACCCGGCGCTAAAATTGCCTGCCATCGACCTCAGCACCCCTGCTCCCACTGGCTCTCGTCAACGGCTATTGGAGCTTGGCCCGGTGGGGTTCGCGACCGCCCTGCGTGCGCAGACTGCGCTGGCCGTCACTGATTCGACTTTTCGGGATGCCCACCAGTCGCTTCTGGCCACTCGAGTGCGCACGGCTGATCTGGTGCGGGTGATGCCGCACGTGGCGCGTTTGACTCCGGGCTTGCTCAGCGTCGAGGCGTGGGGTGGCGCGACCTATGACGTGGCTCTGCGCTTTTTGGGCGAAGACCCGTGGCAGAGGTTGGCCGCAATGCGCGAGGCGCTACCCAATGTGGCTATTCAAATGCTGTTGCGCGGGCGCAACACTGTCGGATACACGCCGTATCCCACCGAGGTTACTGACGCATTCGTGGCGGAGGCGGCAGCCACCGGCATCGACATTTTTCGCGTTTTCGATGCGCTCAACAACGTTGATCAGATGCGTCCGGCCATTGACGCCGTTCTCAACACGGGCACCACGCTGGCAGAGGTGGGCATGTGCTACTCCGGAAACCTGCTGAATCCGGCCGAAGACCTCTACACCCTCGACTATTACCTCGCACTCGCTGAGCGCATTGTTGACTCGGGTGCGCACATCTTGGCCGTGAAAGACATGGCGGGCCTACTTCGGGCGGGTGCGGCTGAAAAGCTCGTCACGGCACTGCGTGAGCGCTTTGATCTGCCGGTGCACCTGCACACCCACGACACCGCGGGTGGCCAGTTGGCGACGCTTCTCGCGGCGTCGCGGGCGGGGGCCGATGCTGTGGATGCCGCCAGCGCGCCGATGTCGGGTACGACCTCGCAGCCTTCTCTCTCAGCGCTGGTTGCCGCTCTTGAGCACACTGAACGCGACACTGGGCTGAATTTGCGCGCGGTGACTGACCTCGAGCCGTATTGGGAGGCTGTGCGCTACGCCTACGCACCCTTCGAGTCGGGGCTTATGGGCCCCACCGGGCGGGTGTACACGCATGAGATTCCGGGTGGTCAACTCTCTAACCTGCGCCAACAGGCCATCGCGCTTGGGCTTGGAGACCGGTTCGAAGTCATTGAAGACTGGTACGCGGCGGCGAACCGAATGCTGGGCCGGCCGACCAAGGTCACTCCGTCATCGAAAGTTGTGGGCGACCTGGCGCTGCAGATGGCGGCCGCGGGAGCTGATCCTGACGACTTTGAGGCGAACCCCCAAAACTACGACATTCCTGACTCTGTCATCGGGTTTATGGCCGGTGAGCTGGGCGACCTTCCCGGCGGGTGGCCCGAGCCCTTTCGCAGCAAGGTGCTTGAGGGTCGCACAGTAAAAATCGGCATCACGCCATTGACCGATGATCAGCGTCTGAAGCTCGCCGGAAGTACCGACGACCGACGCCTCATACTCAACCAGCTGCTTTTTCCGCAGCCCACCCAACAGTTTCTGCAGGTGCGCGAAACCTATGGTGACCTGTCGGTCTTGACCACCCCCGACTATCTGTACGGATTACGTGCCGGGGTGGAACACACGATTGAGATTTCGCCGGGTGTCAGCCTGCTCGTGAGCCTTGAAGCGATCGGTGAACCCGACGAACGGGGCATGCGTAGCGTCATGGCGACCCTCAACGGCCAACTGCGTCCCATCACGGTGCGTGACCGCTCGGTTCTCGTCGACGTGGTGAGTGCTGAAAAAGCTGATCCCGCGCAGCCGGGCCACATCGCGGCACCCTTCATGGGGGTGGTGACCCTGCAGGTAGCGGAGGGTGCGCGTGTTGCTGTCGGCCAGACTGTTGCAACGATTGAGGCGATGAAGATGGAGGCCGCGATCACGAGCCCCGTCGCAGGCACGGTTCAGCGCCGCGCTATTCCCGACACTCAGCAGTGCGAAGTGGGCGACTTGCTGGTCGTGGTCGTCTAACGCGAGGTGCGCGTCAGGGCGGGCGTGAAGGTCAGTGCACCTTGACGACGAAAAGTCAGCACTACGTCTCACTGGGGCGGGAGGTTAGACTCTGGATCCGAGCAATTTCCAAGGGAGCACTGTCGTGTCTAAAAAGCGTTTTGTCGGCGCATCGAGCGATTCGACGACGCCGTCGACCGTGGGTGACGACGTTGAGATTTTGACGTTGGATCGCGATTCTGTCCCGATGCTTACCGATCTCGTCGAGGTCACTGAGACGGTCTCGATCGAGGTCGAGCTTCCGGCGCCGGTACGCGAACAACCCGAAGACGAGCTGGCGGTGGCACTGACGGAAGTCGGCGTCGACCCGACAGCCGTTCGGGTTGGCGATCATGGCGCCACGATTGTCGCCTTTGGCGACGATGAGCTTCAAGCGGCGGTCGCGGGTCTGGATGCTGTCGTCGATGAGCCCCGGGCAATTATCCCGCCATTACCGCCCAGCGACGGGGCCTACTCGCGTCGCGACGTGCTCGACGGCATTCATCACGGCCCTGAGTCAGCGGCGATGTTGACCCCCGACCGCCTCATCGAGATGAACAGACGCAATCGACCGGCACCCGAGGGTGGGTGGTCAGCTTTCTTCTACGCTGTCAGCTTTCGGCGTATCAATCTCGGGGATTCGCCGAAGGTTCGGGCCCGCAAAGACCTCGACGCTCGAATTGCGACCGCGTTCGAAGGGGGAACTCGATTCGTTCCCATCCTCACCCGCAAGGGTGGAGTTGGTAAGACAACAATCACCGCGCTACTGGGTATGGCCCTCGCGAGCGTTCGGGATGGCCGAGTCATCGCCGTCGATGCGAACCCTGATCGAGGCACACTTTCAGAGCGGGTCGCTCGGCAAACGCGGGCCACGGTGCGCGACGCGGTCAACCGTGCCCCAAGCATCCAGGGTTTTACCGACCTTTCACCCTTGGTATCTCGTGACGAGACCCGGCTCGACATTCTCGCCTCTGACACAGACCCGATGCTGTCGGAGGCCTTCGACGAAGACGACTACAACGTTGTTGCTGATCTCGCTGCGCGGTTTTACTCCATCGTGCTCACCGACTGCGGCACAGGGATCGTGCACTCCGTCATGCGCGCCACTCTGCAACGCGCCGACACGCTGGTGATTGTCTCGGGCGGCAGCGTTGACGAAGCCCGCCTGGCATCTGAAACACTCACCTGGCTAGAGGCGAACGGCTACGGAGAACTTGCGCGCGAGTCGATCGTGGCGATCAACACGGCAACGCAGGGAACAAATCTGGTCAAGCTCGACGAAATCGAAGCGCACTTCGCCTCGCGAGTGCGCACGATTGTGCGCATTCCGTATGACGAGCATCTAGCCTCCGGTTCAGTAATTTCGTGGAAAGACCTTCGCCCGCTCACTCGGCAAGCCGCCCGCGAGCTTGCTGCGCTGGTTGTGCAGGGTATGCAGAGTCGACGCGGAGCCTGACCGCAGCATGACGGTTCGACCTATTCGCCTGTTCGGCGATCCGGTGTTGCGCAGTGCCGCTGACCCAATCAACCGTGTCTCCGATTCGATTCGGCTGCTCGTCGCTGACCTCATCGACACCGTTCGTGTTCCCGGTCGTGCCGGTGTTGCCGCACCCCAGATTGGCGTGTCGTTACGCGCGTTCAGCTACAACATCGATGGTGACATCGGCTACGTTCTCAACCCTGTGCTGGTGGAGGTGCGCGGCGACGCCGTGCTCGTCGACGAGGGGTGCCTGAGTGTTCCCGGGTTAGGGTTTCCGCGCCGTCGGTACCCGTGGGCGCGCGTTGTCGGCCATGACCTCGACGGCAACCCCCTTGAGATCAGCGGAGACGGATTGCGTGCGCAGGCCCTGCAGCATGAGTGTGATCATCTCGATGGCAAGCTCTACATTGAGGGCCTGGATCACGAGCTCAGGCGTGACGCAATGGCCGCGGTGCGACAGACCGATTGGTTCAGCGCGCGTTAGCCGCGGTTCTACAGCAGAGAGATGCCCTGAGTCTCGGGTGCGTCGGAGTACATGCGGGCGATCACCTCGGCAAAGTCTGTCGTGATGACATGGCGCTTGATGCTCATCTTCGGAGTCAAGTGGCCACTGGATTCAGTGAACTCGGTCGCCAGCAGGGTGAATTTGCGAATCGATTCAGCCCGTGACACTCGAGCGTTGGCGGCGTCGATGGCGCGTTGAACCTCGGCGATGACCTTGGGATGTTGGGCGGCTTCGATGAGGGAGAGTTGCGTATCAAGCTGGTTGTTATTGAGCCAGACGGGCAGCATCTCGCTGTCGAGCGTGATCAGGGCTGAGACGAAAGGTTTCTCGTCGCCTACGACGACGACCTGACCGATGATGGGATTCGCGCGAATCGGGTCTTCCAGCGCTGCCGGGGCGACGTTTTTGCCGCCAGCAGTGACGATAATCTCTTTCTTGCGACCCGTGATGGTGAGAAAGCCGTCGTCATCCATCGATCCGATGTCACCGGTGCGAAACCATTCGCCATCCATGACCTCCGCGGTGGCTTCCGAGTTCTTCCAGTAACCCGCGAAGACGTTGATGCCTTTCACGAAGATCTCTCCGTCGTCAGCAATCTTGACGCCGACTCCTGGGAGGGCGGGGCCAGTCGTACCGATTTTGAAGGTGTCGACGAGATTAATGGTTGCCGGAGCCGTGGTCTCGGTCAACCCGTAGCCCTCGAGAATGCGAATGTCGAGGCTGCGAAAAAAGTGCGCCAGGCGCAGGCTCAAGGGTGCGGATCCGGATACCGCGTACACCACACGACCGCCCATTGCTGCCTTCAGCCTGCGGTATACAAGCCTTTCAAAGACGGTGAAGCGCACTTTGAGGCTCAACGGCACGGTGCCAGCATCGAGTGCCTTTGAGTACTCGACGGCGGTGTCGGCAGCCCGTCGGAATATGGCTCCTTTGCCTCCTGCTTCGGCTTTTTGTTCGGCCGAGTTGTAGATCTTTTCGAAGACCCGGGGCACCGCGAGTAAAAACGTTGGTTTGAAGGATCCGAGAGCCGATAAGAGCTGTTTGGTGTCGGCCTGGTGCCCGATCGTGACGCCGCCGTGCACGCCCAAAACCGAAATGAAGCGCGCAAAAACATGCGCCGTCGTGATGAAGAGCAGAGTCGATGATTGTGGATTCACAATCTGGCTCATTGACACTGCGGAGTTGCGGCACAGTTCGACGAAGTTTGAGTGCGTGAGCATGCATCCCTTTGGCATGCCAGTCGACCCCGAGGTGTAAATCAGAGTGGCCAGATCATTGCCTTTGGCGGTCGTCCGCCGGTTCTCGAGCTCGTCGTCGCTGATGTGGGTGCCAGAGGCTGACAATTTTTCGAGGTCACCCAGGTGCATTTGCCACACGTTGTCGATGGCCGGCACATCGCTCGCGATCTCGTCGAAGCGCGCATAGTGTTCGGCAGTCTCGACGATCATGTGGTGCGCCTGTGAGTCTTCCAGGATGTACAGAACCTGGTTTGGCGCGCTGGTTTCGTAGATGGGCACCAGTACTGCTCCGGCAAACCAGGCGGCAAAGTCAACCAGGGTCCACTCGTAGCGCGTTTTGCACATGAAGCCGATCGTGTCGCCCGGGCCAACCCCGGCAGCCATGAAGCCCTTGGCAAGCGCCTGCACTTGGCGGTGAAACTCGGCGGCCGTCACAGTTGACCAGCCGCCGTCTGTGGTGGGTAGAGCGAAGAGCGTACAGTCCGGAGTCTCGCGCACGCGGGCCGTGAGTAGGTCTGTTGCATTCGCTTGCGGGTCTGGGGTGACCAGCGCTGGTGCGAAGAATTCCTTCACGGCAACTCCTTTGATACCAAGGGCGGTACAGATGTGGATCCAGTGTAGGCGGGCACCACGATGCCCGCTGGCGCGAAGAACTCGCCACCGCGGGCCTTTACTAGACTCGACTCTCGTGCACTCCATCGGAATCGATATCGGCGGAACGAAAATCGCCGGTGCCCTCGTCAGTGATAGCGGCGAGGTTCTCGTCGAATTGCGGCAGCCGACTCCGGCAGATAGTCCACTAGCCATCACTGACGTCGTGGTCGGAATGGTGGAGCAGTTACGGGTTGGCCGCGAAGTTGTTGCCGTGGGTGTCGCGGCCGCTGGATTCATCGACGCCTCGCAGTCGACGGTGTACTACGCCCCCAACATCAGCTGGCGCCACGAACCGTTTCGAGATCGGCTACGCGAGCGTATCGACCTTGACATCACGATCGACAATGACGCCAATGCCGCTGGCTGGGCAGAGTTTCGCTTTGGGGCAGCACGCCACACCCACGACATGACCATGCTCACCATTGGCACCGGAGTGGGTGGTGCGATTGTGACCGGCAACGGTCTTCTTCGGGGTGGCTTCGGCACCGCGGGCGAATTGGGTCACCTGCGCCTTGTTCCTGACGGACTGCCCTGCGGCTGCGGTGCCCGCGGTTGCCTCGAACAGTACGGATCGGGCCGGGCCCTATTGCGCATGGCCAACGATGTCGCCGACGCCGGCGGCATCGGACGCCCGCTCGCGCTCGAGCGTGAGCGATCAGGAACTCTGACCGGCGACGCTCTAGCACGACTCCTCACTGACCACGATGCGGGAGCGTTGCACGCGCTGCGGGAGTTGGGTGGCTGGTTGGGTCAGGCCTGCGCGAGCCTCAGTGCGGTGCTTGATCCGCAAATCTTTGTCTTTGGGGGTGGCGTCTCGATCGCGGGTGATCTGTTGCTTGACCCGATCCGTGAGTCTTATGCCGCTCATCTTCCCGCGCGCGGATATCACCCTGAGCCCACTTTCGTGGTTGCTGAGCTGGTCAATAATGCCGGGGTGGTCGGGGCTGCTGACCTGGCTCGCATTCATGCCACGACGGACAATTCGGAACGACTCTCATGACTGTCCACGACGAAGGGACACCCCAGTGTTCTACTGGTTTATGAAAAATCTGGTCATTGGACCAATTTTGCTCACCGCGTTTCGGCCGTGGGTGCGCGGCATTGAGAATGTTCCCCGAACGGGTGCGGTGATTCTGGCAAGCAACCATTTGTCATTCACTGACTCGGTGTTTTTGCCCCTCGTGCTCGACCGACGCGTGGTGTTTTTGGCGAAGAGTGATTACTTCACCGGCCGTGGCATCAGGGGGTGGTTGACCAAAAAGTTCTTCGAAGCCAGTGGCCAGCTACCGATCGACCGTTCCGGGGGTAAAGCCAGCGAAGCCTCACTCAACACGGGGTTGAGGGTGCTGTCTGAGGGATACGCGCTGGGCATCTACCCGGAGGGCACCCGCAGTCCTGACGGGGTGATGTATCGCGGGCGCACCGGTGTGGCCCGCATGATTCTGGAGTCGGGGGCGATCGTCGTTCCTGTTGCCATGATCGGCACCGAGAAGGTGATGCCCATCGGCTCAAAGCTGCCGAAGGTGGTTCGCCCCGGCGTCGTGTTCGGCGCACCTCTCGATTTCACCCGGTTTCAGGGGCTCGAGGGCGACCGTTTCGTGTTGCGATCGATCACCGACGAGATCATGTACGAACTGGGTCGTTTGAGCGGTCAAGAGTACCGCGACGTCTACGCCACCACGGTGAAAGACAAGCGGCCCACCAACGCCCGCTAGGCTCGAAAGCTGCGGGGCATCAGTGCCACGCAGTCCATCTCGCCCGCCTGGTAAGGACGTAACGCCCGTGGTTGACCCCTTCGAAACTGTCGTGCACGCTGACCCTGCGGTCGTTTCGGGCCTTGACCACTGGCGTACCCTGCCCATCAAGCAGCAGCCGCACTGGCCTGATGCCGCGGCGGTAGCAGCCGCCTCCGCTGAGCTGGCCACCATGCCACCCCTGGTCTTTGCTGGCGAGGTCGACATGTTGCGCGACCGTCTTGCCCGCGCGGCCCGCGGAGATGCTTTTCTCCTGCAGGGTGGCGATTGCGCTGAGACGTTTGCCGGGGCCACCGCCGACCAAATTCGCAATCGAGTGAAGACGATTCTGCAGATGGCAGTGGTGCTCACCTACGGGGCATCCATGCCCATCATCAAGATGGGCCGAATGGCGGGCCAGTTTGCCAAGCCTCGTTCGAGCGACACTGAAACGCGGGGGGATGTGACACTGCCGGCCTACCGCGGCGACATTGTCAATGGCTACGACTTCACCCCCCAATCGCGTGAAGCTGACCCGGGTCGCCTGGTGAAGGGGTACCACACGAGCGCGTCGACGCTAAACCTCATTCGCGCTTTCACGCAGGGAGGCTTTGCCGACTTGCGCATGGTGCACAGCTGGAATAAGGGGTTCGCCGCCAACCCCGCCAACCAGCGGTACGAAGGGATGGCGAAGGAAATCGACCGCGCGGTGAAGTTCATGGAGGCCGCCGGCGCCAACTTCGATGAGCTCAAGCGCGTGGAGTTTTACTCGAGCCATGAGGGCCTGCTCATGGATTACGAGCGACCCATGACACGCATCGACTCACGCACGGGTTTGCCGTACAACACCAGCGCCCACTTCTTGTGGATCGGGGAGCGCACTCGCGAACTCGACGGAGCCCACGTCGACTTTTTCCGGCGCATCCGCAACCCAATCGGGGTGAAGTTGGGCCCGTCGACGACTCCCGACGCGATGGAGCGCCTCATCGACGTGCTTGACCCCGATCGCGAACCGGGCCGGCTCACCTTCATCACTCGCATGGGTGCCGGTACGGTTCGGGATGCCCTGCCACCGTTGCTCGAAGCAGTCACACGACTCGACGCCACGCCGTTGTGGGTCACTGACCCGATGCACGGCAATGGGCTGACCACCCCGATGGGATACAAGACGCGACGATTTGACGACGTCGTCGACGAGGTCAAAGGATTCTTCGAGGCGCACCGCGCGATCGGGACCCACCCGGGTGGTATCCACGTGGAACTCACTGGTGACGACGTGACCGAGTGCTTGGGTGGCTCAGAAGATATCGATGAGAAAACTTTGGCCACACGTTACGAGTCGCTGTGCGATCCGCGGCTCAACCACATGCAGTCGTTGGAACTGGCATTTCTGGTCGCTGAAGAATTGGGTCGTAACTAGGCGAAGTTTCTGCGCTGACAACGCTGGCCCACCGAACCTGCGGGTGCTAGAAGTTCGCTGTCACGGTAATACGGGCACCGCGCAGCGCACGCTCTGACTGGTTGGGGCTGGTCGACTGGACGGGCGCCAAAAGTGAGTCGCGAAGAACCCGTGGCACGTTGGTATCGAGCTCAACGTCGAACCCAGCCGCCGTTAGTTGCGAGACGGCGTCGTTGATCGTGCGGCCAACGACGTTGGGAATGTCAACGAGGTCGGCGCCGCGCGAAATGATGAGGGTAAGTGAGCTGCCGGGTCGAATGGCAGCGTCGCTCGTCGGTTCAACCCGCAACACACTGCCCAGTTCGACATCATTGTCGAATTCAGACTCGCCTCCGACGATGCCAGTGAGCTGTCGCGCAGTGAGCGCGGTTTGTGCAACCTCCACCGTGACACCTCGCACCGAGGGAATGGCGCCGACAGAGACGATGAGCTGCACCGGCGTACCCTTCAGCGACGCATCGCCCGCGGCCAGTGGGGCTTCGGCTTCGCCCACGACAGCGATCACAGATCCCTCGGCAACCTCGGCGTCAAACTGCTCGATCCCGTCTCCGACGGCGAAGCCCGAACCGACCAGAGCAAGCCGAGCATCTGCTTCTGGTTGGCCCACGACGTCAGGCACGCTCGTGGGCTCGCGGCCGAGGGAGACGACGAGGGTGACCACGGTGTCTCGATCGATGATGTCGCCGGCTGCCGGGTCCGTTCTCGCGACCAGACCTTCTGCGATCTCGGGGTCATATTGCTGCTCACGCACGTCTGACACCACGATGCCCTGTTCTTCCAGGACGACTTGCGCAACCTCGACAGTGTCACCGCGCACATCGGTGATGGTGACTTCGGCGCCGGG
>Ga0222708_1000063_pt1 | contig 32425 bp, 49 predicted proteins | sample AntAcemetage1576_FD_179806 | JGI IMG/M metagenome (GOLD analysis project Ga0222708, IMG submission 179806) | Saline water microbial communities from Ace Lake, Antarctica - #1576 | ecosystem: Environmental > Aquatic > Non-marine Saline and Alkaline > Saline | place: Antarctica: Ace Lake... | reverse complement strand
ATGTACGCCCGATTTTTTGTCTAGCGATTTGACCCCATACCCCCACGATTGCTTCCTGATTCACGTCCCGATTTAGAATCGTGGCACTTCTTACACAACGGTTGAATGTTTGATTCTTGCATCGGCTCACCGCCTTGGTTGATGGGAACTATGTGATCACCAACGGTTGCAACGGTTGTGATTCCTTTTCGTTCGCATTCGATGCATAAAGGATTCTTTTGCAAAACACTTTTTCGAAGTTTACGCCAGGCACGAGAATTATAAAATGCCGAATTATCCGCTTCCCTATCGAATGCTTTGCGTTCTGGCACCCAGTTTCTTTTGATTTGATTTGGTTTACTTGGCATAATTAAAAAGCTATTCCGTTATTGTCATCAAAGGCATCCGCTGGATTAATCCTTGGCAAAGGTTTAGATTCATAGTGTTCATCATAAACCTGCATATCATCTGGACATTCAACATCAATGTACTTTGTCTTATCTCCCTGCCACTTCAACATGGTCGTGTTCAAAGAACCGCCACGATATTTAGCAAAGATGATTTCACTATCAGCACCAGCGTCAATCAATGGATGCATATCTTGATCGTAATCATTTGGATCAATATCAATCTTGTAATATTCCGGACGGTAAAGAAACTGCACAATATCAGCATCTTGTTCGATAGATCCTGAATCCCGAAGGTCCGACAACATCGGCCGCTTACTTGATCCACGGGTTTCAACAGCACGGGACAATTGAGACAGTGCAATGATTGGAATGTTTAATTCTTTAGCCAAACTCTTTAACCTTCTGGATATAGATGATACTTCTGATTCTCGATTCCCCTTGACCATTCTATTGGTCATTAGCTGTAAATAGTCAATGATTAGCACTTTTATATCATGCTTTCTAACCATCATTTTAGCGCGAATAACAACGTCAGCAATATCTGTTTTGCCCGAATCATCAACATAAAACGGATATTTATTCATCCGATCCTGGTGTTCACCATAAGTGGTAAAATATTCTTGTTTTTCGAATCCAGTTTTAAGCAATTGTTTTAGATGGAAATTAGTATCAATTGCCACGCATCGGGCCGTCAGTTGTTCAATACTCATTTCAAGTGAGATCATTCCAACACCGACATTAAGCTTACAATTCTCTATAGCACACTTTAAAACATAAGAAGTTTTTCCCATGCCTGGACGTGCAGCTATTATCACTAAATCCTGTTTTCTATAACCACCGGTATATTTATTAATTCTACGAAAACCAGTGTGAATTCCTACCAACTTCACTTCATCTTTGTTGGCAGTAAGCATTTCGACTTCTTTCTTTAAATTCTGCAACGCTTGAGGAAAAGTCATTGTATCACGTCCGGTATTGATGTAATCCATCACACTGTCAAACTCATTTTGCCAGCGCGCTAGCAGTTCAAAAATATCAGTGTGCTCATCATAAGCCAGATTGATCATAAGACTAGAAAAGCTAATCACTTGACGTGCCATGTATTTCTGTAAAATCAATCTTGAATGGTAGTCAATGTGAGCCGATGAAGCAATCTTTTGTGTAAATTGAATCAAATTGAAATCACCACCCGCACGTTCTAAATTTCCGTTTCTTCGAAGTTCAGCCGAAATAGTTAGTAAGTCAACAGGATTGCCAGCATTAAATAAACTCATTGCAGCTCCAAAAATAACCCGATGATTATCTTTGTAAAACACATCTGGATTGATAAATACACCTGCAACATCTTCAATTGCCTTTGCGTTTGCCAATATGCCGCCGATAACTCCAGCTTCAATATCGATTAATTGCGGTGGAAGTTTTCCTTTCTCTAAATCGATAATTTTGGTTTTATCGACTTGAACCGCTTTAAATTGTTTTGAATTTTCCATAATTAAAAACCTCCTATTTTTTCTTTTCTTGGATTTAGCTCAATCACTGGATTGTCAAATTTTGACTGGTTCTTAATCCAGTTCAAAGCATATTTCTTAAAACGACCAGAAAGCACGTTCAAATTAAATTCCAAACCTTCCTGCTCGACAGTCGCATTAAACATTTGCGAAAACATGACGAAGTCGTTTATTTGCTTTTTAAATTGCATCATCAAAATATCAAATTGAGATCTAAAATTAACCTCTAAAAAAGAGAGCGCGTCCTTCTCTTTATTCATTGTATTATTAATTGTAATATTATCATATATTGGAGTGACGATTTTGTCACTAGGTAGTGATGATTTTGTCACTACCCTAGTGATGATTTTGTCACTAGGTAGTGATGATTTTGTCACTAGGTTACGAGCTGAATTTTCGATGAATATTTTTCGCATATTTCCTTTTTCTGGATAATGCTCAATAGATAAAAAACCAACATTTTCAAGTGAAGAAATCCAGCGTGAAATCGTTTTATGATCAACAGAATACAATTGAGCAAAATATTTATTATCGGCCCAGCAGAAGCCTTCCTGATTGCACAATGCCGTAATTTCACCATAAAGCAATTTTGCATTAGCGGTCAATGATTTTTCATATCTGACATCAGCTGGAATAATAGCATAGAAACTTGGATTCATAATTAATTTTTTAAAGTTTTTAACAAATTAGTTCTTGAATTTTCCATTTCAACGGCTGTTACACCAATTGCCGTAATTACCTTTGATTTTTTAAGTAAAGTTTCCATTTTAGTAACATCAGCGGTGTTTACTTCATCCAAAATCGCTTCCATAGAAGTAAATAGCTTAGAATAAAAAGAATGTGTTTCTGGCAATGCAAATACCATATTTCCTGGTATCATTGCTTTTTGAACCGTTGGCTTTGTTTCGATGATTATAATATCGTCCAAGAAATCATCCACGTTGCTCACATCAACTTGAAGCGTTTTTTCGAGGCACTTAACCATAAAAAATAAATTAACCTTTTTACAGGCTGTAAAAGTCAGCCTTTCGTCATATCCATAGGAAAAGGATTTACCCTGTAGTTTATCGCTTATTCTCTGCAATTCGTTCATTGATTCGATTTTTAATAATTAATTGTTTTTTTACTAATTCAACCGCCACTATATTTTCACTTAAAAAGCCAGCAACATCTTCTTTTTTAACTGCAAAATGCTTTCTTGCAATGTAATTATCACGCAATTGTACACGCTTGACATGTTCTATTTTGGTCATTAAAACAATGTTTTTTATTTCAAAGTTACTTTTGTTAAAATCTTTAAAACCACAGATCATGCCTTCTGGTATAGGTCCGTTGTGCTTTTCGTAAATGACACGATGAAGGAATTCATACGCACCATTTATTTTCCCATTTTGATGACGCACCTTAATTTCATAAAACCCATCTTTTGAAAATCTGACAGCACCAATTCTTTTACTGTTTTTTGGAATATGCCCTTTTTTAAATTGTGCTCTTTTAAATTTGACAATATTTTCTGGCGACATGTATTCCGCAATTGACCGCCCTTTATTGTGAGAAACCATCCCTTTTGTAAAACGACTGTTTATACTTGAATTTAATAATGCTATGTTGGTTTTTTCTTGCATAATTATTAAATAAGCATCTGATTTTTTCAAGCCTAAAGCATAGGATTTATAATTTACCTGGTATTTACTCAATTGCATAATTTCAGCTACTTCATTTGTTGAATTATTTGGAAATAATGCTTTCAATTGCTCTATTTTTTCATCCGACCAAGATTCGCGCTGAAATTCTTTTTTTAAATTTAAATTATTTGCTTTGGATTTAATTTGAAGTAAGGTTTTAGTAGGTATAGAGTTACAAATGTCTTTTCCTTTAACAATTGGATAAAACCTAAGCAATTGCTCTATTTCTGTATCGCTCCATGTTAGTACTGGCATATCCGGTTTGTTTTAAAATCGTTAATATTTTTTCCCTAAAATCTATATTTTGTAAATACTTATTTTCAAATTCATTTGCAATTGCTTTCACATACAAAGGACTAATTTTATAAACATTACCCAGCTGGTACAAATCGAACTTGTAAAAACTAAACAAGACATAAATTAATACTTTTTTAGCATCCGTATCTGTCATAGATATCATATCCAAGACCGCACATTCAAAAACAAGCGAAACACTGTTTTCAACCGATTTCGCTTTTTCTGCATTAAATATATTAGCAATCATTTTTTGACAGTATTTGACGAAAAAACAGACGCACATATTTAAAAATATAAACCATCACGATTAATATCAAGAAAACCGAAATCGTATTGAAAATAGCATAATACATCACTGTTAATACATCCATCATAATTTCTAGGTATTAGATTAATTTGCCACAAACGCGGCATTTTTCAATGGTATCAAACCAAGGTTCTGGAATGCATCCACCAGGATCACAAATAGATGGAGAAACAACCGCTTCAACTTCATTTTTCAAAGCAGTTGTTTTCATCTGGATCATTTAAAATTCAAAGATTTTCAAATCAGCATACAACAATTTAATTGCTTCCAATTCAGCTTCAATAATTTGCTTGCTTTTTTCATCAATCATTTGCTTCAATTCAGGAGAAACAAGCATGCATTCGAATGATGCATTAATATTTACTTCAACTTCAATGCGCAAAGCTTCTTGACCGATAAAAATAGGAAGATGAACAACAAAAGTTTCAGGAATATTACTCTCTACCACCTGGTGAATCAATGCACGCGTATTGGCACGATTATCCGCTTTCAATTCGATTTCTTTATTTACCTTGCCTTCAAAGTTGCGCAAATCACTAACGAGCTTCATTGCATAATCCCGATTTTCAAAGTAATGGCGGTTCATTTTAATAAAATCAGACAATTCGATAGTGTTGTACTTTTTATCAGAATTGATTTTGAATTTAATCAAATCAGGATGAAGCCGAAAAGCGCCCTTTATAATATCCGGATTTCTCCGACGCACATCATAATACAAATTCAAATACAACCCATCAAAGGAAAATTCTACTTTTGAATTTACAATTTCATCTTCTGAAATTCCTTTTCTGCACAAATATTCTTTAACAGCACCAATCGACGCTCCAGTAACTTCAATTGCCTTTTCGTGGTAAACCGGTTCCGCAGCACCGTTAAGAATCACCAATTCTTTAACACCATTTTCAACGGTAATTTTAATATCTTGTTCCATGATTAATTGGATTTTCTCATTTCTGTTATTGAATACTGCATTTCACTTTGCATCAAAGGCCGGGATTGAATCAAATTGCCGTCTTTGTTGTAATAACCCATCATTTTTTCCGACATATCGGATATCAGATACACTTCTTCAGTTACTTCTTCGCTACCAGATCTAATGCCTTGCATCAAGTCTGACATATCCTTCTTAATCGGTTTTGAAACCAATTTAAACGATTCTCTTTGCACCTTCAATTCACTTTCAGCAATATTCAAATCAATTGCTTTTTGTGCAAATTCGGTTTGAAGCTTGGCTATTTCCGCCTGATCTAAAGCACGACTGTAGGTCTTTTTCTCAATGCTCTGGCAGTTGTCCTTCAGCATTTGCTCCCTTTCCTTGAGACTTATGGTCTCGAATAATTTAACATCCATCTTTATTTGTGTTTAAAAATTACTTATTTAAAACGCTGCCACATTCCATGCAGGTTATTGGCGAACCAACCATGTCAGTCATTTGCCGACGATGGTGCCCACATTGCTTTCTCACAATATTCATGTAAAGTATTTTCAGAAACATTAGTAAAAAAACAACCAACAGAAAAATAAAGCCAATTGCAAGGGCCATTCCAGCCAAGTACAATGCATCCAACATAGTTTCTTTTAACATATTTGTGTATTTAAGATTAAACATATCCTAACCGTAGTATTTCGCTGGTCAAAACCCTAATGGTTCCATTAGCATCACCGCCATAAATAACCGCCTCTTTCTTTATTTTTCCGCTAGAAATCCAAGACATGACGCCTTTTTTAGATTTTAATGGAAGAAAATCATTATCTGCAATTTCTTTCACTGTAAGCGCCTTTCTTTTCAATAGTTTTTGCCGTTTCATGGCTTTTCCCATCTCAAACTCAACCGCCGAAACAATGACCAAACCCCGTTCTTTCAAGGCTTCCAAAAAATCATTCGCGTTTATGTAGGTACCTTCTGCCATTATTATTCCGATTTAAGTTTCTCAAAAACATCATTCAATATTTGACAAAACTCATCGTCTACAATTCTAAAATGCCAGAAATCATAAAGTCTTTTTTCTGATAATTCAGGATTATAATTCAATACAATTGCCGACAATGCATCAAAAGATTTAAAGCCTTTATCAAAAAAAACACGAAGGATTTTAGACTGTCTTTCGGCTATTTCAATGCGACTTGAGGTTTTGAAATCTCGCTGTTTTAATCTTTCAGTAATATCCATGGCACTGTTATTGTTTAGCTTTGTGTTATTATTCTGTGTATTATTATGATACAAATGTAATACTAATATCACAATAATTACGGTATAATATTACATTATTTAAAACTTTAACAAATACAAACCATTAAATATCTGATTATGTACAACTTAACAAAAAAAGAAAAAGCCAATTTAGTATTGGAAAAGGTAAAAGAATTTGAAATTTCAGCCTATGAAATTGCCAAATCAACTAAATTAACAGAAGCTGGAGTCAAAAGAATTATAAATGGAACCTCTAAAAATCCACACGAAAATACATTAAATGCTATTTTAGAATTTTTAGAAAAGTATTTGACAGGTCGTAATATTGGCAAAGAAATACAAATAGTTTCGGAGCCAAAAGCAATTTATGACACTAAAGAAATTCAAAATAATTTAATTGAATGTCTGCAGGAAACAAAAATTGCTATGAATGAAATTCGAAAATTGCAAAACCTATTAAGAAAGAATAATATTGAGTTTGAAGATTACTTTGAAAATTTGTAGTATATTTATTGAATAAAATATACAGTAATGAAACAAATACTTCTATTTCTGCTAATATCTACATTTTGTTATTCACAACAAGAATATAATGAAACGTATGACGACAAAAAAAACCTAATAAAATTTGAAAACTTTACAATAGAAGAAAAAATTATTGTTTGGAAAATGATTTTTGAAGGGGATAGCGTTAAAGTTATGAAAAACTTGAAAAGCAATCTAAAGTTAAATTTTACTCAAACAGCTATTGGTTCTGTAAAAGACTTATCACTTAATTGCGGATCTATATCAATACAATTAGCACCAAATTTCACACTAGATTTCAAAATAGAATTTAAGGAAAATAAATACAGAGTAATTGCCACAAATTTTGTTTTTGAAAATGCAATGAATGTAAATGCCGGATTATTTATTACCAGTCGGCAATATAACAATATTGAATACTTTTGTTTAAAAGATAGAACTGGTACGTTCAGAAAACAATCACAAATGAAACATGATCTAAAATGCATGGATGAACTTTTGAAAAACTTATTTACCAGCAAAGAAACCACAGAAGAAAAGTGGTAATTATTCCTTGCATTCAAAGCTACTAATAATCTGAAATAGTGCCAAATCCCGATCTTTTTCGGGAAATTTATCTTTATAATAGTTGTCAACATCATCGCGTTCGTGGCCCACCAGTTCACGGATCAAGTCTGGTTCTATTCTGTATTGTTTTGCAAGGTTCATAAACGTATGCCGCGCCACTTTTACGCTTAAATTATCGCCATCTGGCAGCACTTCAATATCATGCAACTTTTGTATGGATATCAATCCACGCTGAAAGGTCCTTCTAAAAACTTCATAATTGCTTTTTTCCTTTCCAAAAGAGAAAATATAATTGTCATTTGATGTAAATTTTTGCAAGATTAGTAACGCTTTAGGGTGCAATTTTATATCAATCCGCTGGTTTGTATCTGTTTTTGTCCGCTCAAAAATCAGTCGGCCGCGGCGTATTTGTTTCTTCTGTAAAAAATAAAGGTCAATTAAATCACAACCCCCGCAATAAAACTGAAGTAAAAATAAATCCAAGTACTTTTGCTTCGCACCTGGTACCTCAATTTGCTCCAGTTTAAAAATTGTTTCTTTGTCCAAATATCTTTTTCGGTTACTAAAAGCCCGCACTTTCAATCCAGCAAACAATCCGGCAAAAGGTTTTGGATCCGGAAGTCTGTACATCAAAATACCTTTATTATAAATAGAACGAAGTGCTCTCAAATATAGATTAATTGTACTTTTTGAATTTCCTAAACCCAATTGGTAGTTTTTAAAATTGGTCAAAATTTCAAAGCTTAAATTTTCCAAAGTCGTTTTTTGTCCAAAAAAATCAAATTGCGCCAAAACGTTTTTGTAAGACTTGACGGTTCCCAATATGTTATCGGCTTTTTTCTTGTTTCCGTTTTTTGTCATCATCTGCGACATTTTGACCATATCAGTCATCAGTTTTTCGCCGAATTCAATAAATGATATTTCAGTTAACGTAGTTCTAAAAATTTCAGCATGTGCCACATTTACATCCTTAATTTTTTTCAAAACCACTTTTTTAGCTCGAATTTTTAGGTCGGCAATGATTGGCATCAAAATATCATAGTCCGGATGCCTTTGTGATATAATTTGTTCTGAATCGATAAAATGGTGCTTAAATGAAAAACCAACGGTGACGTAACGCTTATTTTCATTTTGCACGATTTGTAAAATAATTGGAAAGCCATCGACAGTTTGATTTCGCCTTGTATCTAAAAAAAGTTTTACGGTCATTTTCTTTTTATTTTCTTTTTTAACTTAAAATAGCGCGTTTTTGCGCTGTAAAGGTAATTTATAAAAAGTATATAAAACAAGAAAACCACTGAATATCAGTGGTTTTAAATGTGAAGATAGAAGGATTCGAACCTTCGACTTCCTGCTTAGAAGGCAGGAACCTAAACAGTATAAGTAATTTAAAATCAATACATTAAAATAAAAATAAAAATGTCATTTTCTTTTTATTTTCTTTTTAACAAAAAAAAGCCACCATTTCTGATGACTTTTTCCCCTAACTAAAAACAAAACAATTATAAAAAAACCTATTTTTTAGTGTAATAAAATACAACACCACCACCTATCGGAACTAAAATAATTAACCACCACCAGGACCAACTTATATTTTTTGTATTTTTTTCGCTCGATGAACCGGTTGTTTCTTCATCTTCCTTTATTTTTAAATTCGTTGTCAATTGACCAGTTCCTGATTCTTCAATCAATTCTTTTTTATCTTCATTAGTGGATTTCTCTGATTTATCCGTTTTTTTAGAAATATCGACTTTTGCATTTTGCCACGTAGAAATGGTTTTGCCGTCTTTTGTTTCCGTGGTTTTTATCATTGGCTTATCCGGATCGATTGGCTCTAACTTTTCAGCTTCATCAATAACGTCAGTTTTTTCTGCAATAGCGGTTTTAGTATCGATTTCCGTTTGCTTTTCTGTCTCAGAAACAGCAACGGTGGAAGCTTCGATTGTTGTGGAAGCTTCGGTTTTAATCTCTGTTTGAGATTTATTTGTTTTGCGCGTTCCACAGCTGAAAAGCAATAGGGAAATTAAAATAAGGATATGATTTTTCATTATGATTCGTTTTTTGAGATTAATCCGCTTGCGGACAATTTAACTACTCGTACATTTTGTGGTTGAGCAATTTTCCATTTTGTTCTTCGAATTTGTGAAAGTCTTGATTTTTCAATTCTAGTAACATTAACCATATTTGATTGGTTGCCGCCAAGAACATGATAACACAAATCATCTTCTCCAACGTAAATTCCAACGTGTCCACCGCTTTTTCTTTTAAATGTTAAAACATCGCCAAGCATTGCTACTTCAACTCTTATTCCAAATCTATTCCAGTTTAAAGCCCAAAGAGATTCTCTTGCAGTCATATTCATACTTAACTTAGAAATATGGCAAACCCAAGCCATAAACAATCCACACCAAGGTATTTCATCATTAGTGTAAATATTTCCAATACCAAGTTCTTTTGCCCAGCCAATAATTATTTCATTATGTTTTGGACCAACTACTTCTTTTACTCCTGTAAGCCTAAGAGCGTTTACAAGAATTTGAGGACTTTTTTCTTTTCTTAAAAATTCGTGGTTCATAATTATTCGTCTTTAAATTCATTGTTATCTTTGTCGACCAAATCTCTAAAATCACCTGAAGCTTTATAAAGGCCTAATTTTTCCATCCACTTTTTTGGTGGAAATTTTTCGCCACTAACTATATATATGTTTTCCCAGGCTGAAATAGCTGGGTACATAAACACAATTACCCTTGTAATAATTTTAAGTGAAGTTTCTAAAAATGTTGCTTCTTTTGTTAGATGCGAAAGCCCTTCGAAGAGAAATCCACCAGCAACTGCCAACGTAAGTTTAAGCATCAGTCCAACCACGTTTCCTTTCAGTGTAAATGTTGGGCGGCCTTTGTCTGTTTTTGTAAACCAAACATGCTTAATTGTGCCAAAAATATAATCTACCAAAATTGCACCCATAACTATAATTATATAGTCCTGGTTGTCCAAACCCCACTGAAACATTTTATCGTACGCCCAAATAAATGGTGTTAGAATAATACTCAATTTGAAAGTAGCCAAAAGTGAATAAGCATAGCTGTTGCCTGTGCATTTTAGCAATTGTTTTAAAAGGTAAATTGTAAATATTTTCATCTAATAATTTTCGTTTAAATCCGTCCAATACTTCCACGGATTGTTTTTTGTGAATAATCTAATTAACCATTTCATAATTATTCTATTATTTGCCAATCGTTACTTTCCGTACCATATCCCAATTTTCCACCCGGTAAAAAGTCAGATGTAAAATGCAAATAAAATGCCACATCCAATCTTTTAACTTCTCTTTGAAGTGTAGTAAAGCTCGGATAATGTTCATCCATGTACAAATTACTAGCTTGAAATATCTGTTCGTATTGTTCAGAATTAATAGTTATTTGCTTGTTTCTTAACTCTTGAAATTCCGTTTCGTAAGTCGAAACAACTACTCCGCTTTCATCTAAAACCTTGTACTCCAACATTGCCACGTCTCTAATTTGAAAAGTGCATACGTTTTCGTTTTTAACCAATTCAGTAGCCGTACTAATAATTGTGTTTTGAATTTCAGGATTAAATCCGCCCCAATTAATCTTAGTTTTTGTTCTTAATTTTGCCATTGTTATAGTTTGTTATAAAATTTATTATAATTTGAAGTTGGTAAATCTGCTAAATTTGCTGGCATTTGAGCGTCCAAACCTACTAAGTTTGGAGTATTTACATTAGATAATTCTAAAATTTGACTTGAAGTAAATGGCACGAAATAAATGTTTCCATTTTGAGCAAAAACTGAACCCACAAACTTATTACTTCCATTAAAATTACCAAACTGCGTCGTAGTGTTTGTTGCTGGGTCTATTTCTAGAATTTCTGTTGAATTAAACGGTGCGCAATAAATTTTTCCGTTTAACGCTAAGTCTGATCCAAACCATTTTAACGTTCCTACAAAATTACCAATTAAAGAGATACTGTCATTTGACGGGTCTATTACTAAAATTTGAGTTGAATTAAATGGCGTGCAATAAATTTTTCCGTTCTGAGATAAAGTAGCGTTTGACCATTTATTGTCGCCTGGAAAATTACCAAATGAATATGTTGTATCTGTAGTTGGGTCGATCACTAAAATTTGTGTGGCACTCCTAGGAATAAAATAAATGTTTCCGTTTTGCGCCAAAATTGCGCTGGAATATTTATTGCCACCTATAAAATTACCGATTAAATTAGTAGTATCGTTAGTTGGATTAATTACTAAAATTGATGTTGAATTAAACGGGGCACAATAAATTTTTCCATTAAGAGATAAAGCCCCACTAGACCATTTATTTTCTCCTGAAAAATTTCCAAATGAATAGGTGGTGTCGTTGCTTGGGTCAACTACTAAAATCTGACTTGCGTTTCTTGGAATAAAATAAATTTTTCCATTTTGTGTCAATACGTTTCCAACGTATTTACCGCCACCTGCAAAATTACCGATTAAACTTATAGAATTATTTTCAGGGTCTATTTTTAAGATTTCACTTGCAGTATTTATACTAAAATAAACTTTTCCATTTTGCGCCAAAGCACCGCCCGAAAATTTACCACTCCCTGTAATATTGCCAAATAAAGAAGTTATAGGTTCTATTATATAAGCTCTACCAAAAGTCATTATATTAGCTACTATCATGATATTGTCATTTCACCGATTATTATTACGTTATTCAACCCATCTGAAAATACACTATTTGTGGTTCCATTTTTTAAAACCAAACCTTTTGCGCTTGTAACCGTTTCGCCAGCGCCCGCTACAAAAGTGGCGGTGATGGTAGGATAAGCAAAACAAGTAAATGCTATACGTCTATTTAATCCTGAAGTAATAGTTATTGTGGATGTTGCTTTTATTCTAACAATCGCCAAATACCAATCGTTCGTAACCGTTGCGTTTGCAGTTACGTCAATGTATTTTTGACCGTTTGGTAAAGTTGTGATGTAGATTGTACCGTCAAAATAACGCTCTATAGTTTCGCCTTTGCCATAAATCTGACCGCCAACTGTTGCTAGTCCGTTAATAACAACTACTTTATAAACGTCTCCCGCAACTGCACCAACTATATCCGTTATAGTTGCATTCGCTGTTACGTGCAAAATTTCGTTGTTTAAAGCTGTAGTATTTGCATTGACTATTCGAAGCGTTGTCTGAAAGAAGCCTTTCAAATAGTCTTTATCAACAGAAATAACTGGATATTCCGGCAGCGTTCGGTCAATTTCAATGCCGTTGGTTTCAAATAATTCATTTTGCTTTTCGCTCAATAAACCATCGGTATCTTCAGCTGTGTAAACGAGTGGATCAGCTTCATTTGAGGTAACCTTGACGCCACCACGCGCTGCAGTTGTGGCTTTTACCACATAACTTGAACTGGCCACAAACTGCTTGTATCGAATTCCTGAAATTTCAACTTCTACAAAAAAAGCTATCTCGTTTTGTCTTAAAAATAAATTTTCATCGTTCGGAAAAATCATTTTTAAATTTGAATTTAAATTTCTGTTTTGTAATTCTAAAACTCCAGCGGTTCTGTTATGCACAAAAAATGGCGCTCCGACTACAAAATTATTTGAATTCCTTTGAAACCCTCCCAACGATGGAATGGTACCCGTAACTATAACTCCACCTCTTTTTTCCGACAATCCAAGCGTTCCTAATGGAGCGTCACCCAAAATAGTTTGGTTGGATAAATATGCTTTTTCGAAGAACAAACCTACTGGAGATGGCTCGTCGTCAACGGTTTCACCGAAAATATAATGCTGCATAACTGGCAGCGTGTTGTTCGGAACTTCTGGACCTTCCACAACATCAGGACTTGCCGTTCCTACTACTTTCTGAAACGTGTTTAAGTTTGTGGCCACGAGAAGATCAATGCGGTTCATTCCTACACTTGCAGGATCAACGGTATACGTGAATTCAAAACCATTGGAATATAAAGTTCCATCAATTCTCCACGTGGCTCCGGCTGGAACGGTTCGATTATTTCCAATTTTGGTTATAACTCCAATAGAAATAAGTTGGTCTGGCAATATGGTATTGCTAATTTGCTGTTGTAAGTCAAATAAAAGACGTTCTTTCGTCGTTTTATAATCAACGCCTTCGGAAACCACGTAAATAAGAGCCTCGTTCGGAACGTTCTGTAAGGGATCTAAATCATTGACTTTAATTTCGCTCATGATAATTTTATTTTTTGGCCGCTTTCGGTCATTATAAACTGATTTGATTCGGTTGTCAAAAACTTTAATCTTTTAGGGGTTTTTCGTTTTTTAGGACTAAAATTTATTCTGTGGACGGTATTGTTCATGATGGTTGCATTATTTGATCAGCGTTATTAAAATCGATCGCGTAGGTTTCTAAAACACCAAATGGCTTGCTAAATGATACTTTAGTTTCAAAAGTATTTGTGATACTAAATGAAGATCCATTGCCAGTTAACACAATTCCAATTTCTTCCAGGCTTTCCAATTCTAATGGATTTAAAGCATTATTGTAATACAAGACTATTTCTCTAAATTGCGTTCCTGAAAAACTAGCTATTTCAAAACGCGCAATGATTTCTTGACCATCTGCTAAAGCCGTCAAAGGCCGTCCCGTTGAAACAATATCCCGAACATAGGATTGAGAGAAATCAAACGATTTAGTATTTTGGATGATTATATAAAACATACTAGTGCTCATAAATTGAAAGCTGGCAGCATCTAAGACTTTTAATAATGCTTCAATTAATACCGAATCAGTTGGCAAAACAGTAAGAACAACTTGGGTTGGTAAATCAAGTGCATAATTGTTGTTTATTTCAATTGGAAAACTGCCATCAATAGCAAGATCATGACTAATAGACAATTGATCTACGCTTTGTTCAAATATAATTTTAACTTTACTCATAACTAATATCTGTTAATCGTTGGGTCTTTCGTTCGGTTGCCACAACGCTTGTTTCGGCATTTGCCAAGTCTATTGTTAGTGATGTGTTTATAAATATTTTATCCTGGTTGTTGTACCGAAATCGAATTAAATCGTCAGGAAATAATAAATCTTTAACAGATCCTTCCAAACGAAACATAACTTCTGGCTGCACACTAATTACTGCATTTCCCAACACGGATGCATAATTTTGCACCAAAGGTAATTCCGGCACTTCATTATCGTAATTTCTAGCAATCAATACCCATTCGGACCGTTTGTCAAAGTTTTCTATATTGTATTTTACAAACATTGCTTTTAGGACATCTAATGGCTCTAGGATATCTATATTTCTGTATTTTTTTGGCAAAAGTGGTTCATCAGTAAAACTCAACAAATATCCCATGCGGTAAGTATATCCAACAAAAATTGCGTACTTAACCCTGCCCCACAACTTATAAAACGATTTTTGAACACCTAAAATGTTTTGCGAAAAAACGCCTTTGCGTAAATTATTTTTAAAAATAGCATCTAAAATAGTTTGCTCAACTTGAAATGTTTGCAAGGTTAATACGGCATCTCCGGTTGGAAATTCCTGCAAATCAGTAAAAATTTGAGGTTGGTTATTTCTTGGAATATCAAACGTGTAAGGAAAAACATTTGTTGGAAATCCAATTCCAAAACTATTTTCAATGCTTTCATCCTGTGAACAAGTGAATTTTGCAGAAACTTCTTTTTCTAGCGTGTAGTTAATTGGCCGTTCTAAGCGCACAATATCTTCCGTATCTTCATCATCCAGAACATTAATTTTCAATACATCCCATTCCCAGCTTTGTTCTGGTGGTAAAGCGTAATTTCCGATTTGTGTTCTTGGATGCAAAATTCTAAATTCAATACGTCCACTGATATTGAGACGAAATTTTGATTTAATTCTAAACCGCAAAACAGTATCATCACCTAGAGTGTCAACCGATCTGTCGTACACAAATTTTTTGATATCGTATTGTTCAGGAACGTTTGTAAAAACAACTATATCGTTCATTAATAATTGAAACCGAAACAAAGCATCAAATAATTTAAGTTGCAAATAAGAGCTGATAATATCTTCTGAAAGACTACTTTTAAAAATAAATTTTGCTTCAATTTCTATTTCATACTGAATATTTTTTTTTAGAAATGGCCGTTCCGGCGCAATAAAATAATTTTGCAAGGTAAAGGGCAAAAAAATAAAATTTAAGGCAGAAGAATTTATAAATAAGTTTTTAAAATTAAATGATTCCTTATATTTGCGGATATCGCTGGTTCTGTATGCTAGTGCTGGACATCCCACTTTTGTCCAATCTCTTAAATATCCATCTCTATAGGCATTACCTGATAAGTTTGCCGTTTCTATGACTTCATTATAGACAGTTAAGAAAATTTCTTTTTGAACGATATCATCGCTAAACACGTTGTCATTTCCTTCTGCTATAAAATCTACATTTACCGCTTTCCAAGGCGTTATTGCCGATAAAGTTGGATTTGTAGCGAAGAAATATTTATTGACATTCTTAATAAAATTTATATCCGGCAAAGAATTTCCAGCGTAATCAAATTGTAAGGCAACACCCGATCTTTCGCCTTTTCGCGTGCAACCTTCGAGCCACCAATATCCTCGATAACTGTATAAAGTCAAGGCTTGAGATTCTAAAATATCAGTCAAAATTGTGTAGACGTCGGTCAATTTTCCCTCTTTATCATAGTGAGATAAAGGAACGTTTATATTTTTCCATTCATTTAAATGCGGCACAATAGAAGGCTTGACCACTAGGTTTTGTTCTAAGCCGGTTTGCTGCAAAATAATTGCTATTAATTCTGCAATAGGAAAGCGGTTTGCGTAATACCATACAGGAAGATACTTTCCTTTTAAAGATCCTATTCGATCCACGGCCGTGAATTCGACTGGCAAAACACCATTTTTATAAGGCTCATTGTACTGGTCCGGCAAAAGAAAACCCTGCCAAATCAAAGATTCTACTTGTGCCGCGTTATAGCTTAATAATTTGACCTTATAACGGTTTTCATCACCAGTAAGAAGATGCAGAAAAATACCATCTTGAAAGTTGGATGCCAACATATTAAATGATAATTCACTATTCATTAATGATTGATAAAGATCATCGCCGGAATCATATTTAAGCGTTGGAGAACCGCTCAATGTAACTTCATCAATTAATACACGATCATTGTCGTAGGTATCGATTATTTGTATAGAAAACGATTCAATCTCAATTGCTGGAATGGTGACATTAGCAGGAAGTAAAACCGGAACGGATGTTACTACAGTATTTGCAATTTGGCTTTGGACATTAAATATATAAATTCCAGCAGGGTTGAATGACATCAAAATTCCGTTTGTAATTCTGGTAAATACAATAGTTCCGTCCAGATCAAACGTATTTAAAGATAAGAGCAAATTGTCAATACTTTGATCCATTGTAGCGCCAACAGGCACATAATAAGCATCAAGAAGTGTTCCTGGTACAAATACTTTGGTGATCGTTTTTTGATACAAAACGATATCAGCTGAACGACTGATCGAAATAGACCAGAACGTAAATAAACCGATGTTTTCAGAAAATACTATTTGAATGTTATTTGCCATTATCCTTTGCGATTTTTAGCTTTATTAGCCCGATCCATAACGAGCACTAAATCATTTCCTTTTACGGTAAGTTGGCCTACTAAATTCGCAATCATATTGCCTTCAGAAACCGCAGGGTTTATCATTCCGTAAAGGCTTTTTTGTTGTTTTTGGTTTAGGATTAATTCTTTACTATTGACCCGTGCCAGGATCTTATCACCGTAAGTAGAAGTACCACCCACAATACCACCATTGGCAAAAGCTTGTGGTCCTTGCTGAAATTGATTTTTAAAAATAGAACCTAATGCCACTAATGCAATACCAGCTGCTAATGCCACAGTAGGATTTGCAAATGCTTTTTTGAAAGCTGCAGAGGCAATACCAACCGCAATTAATGATTTTCCTAGTTGCACCATAAAATCAGCTACAATAAGTATCAATCCTTGAAAAATACCTGAAATGCCTTCTGAACCAGTGACAGCATTGGCTAGCAATTCACCAAATCCCGAAGCCACATTAAATTTAAATTGCTCTACAGATTCAAAAATAATTTCACCTATTTCGACCATTTCATCACTAAATGACCTGTATGAACTAGCCATTGATTTAAGTCTTATATCAAAACCCTCGACATTAATTAAAGACGTTGGATCTGCTAATAATGTTTTTTGAAATTCAAGTTTTTCAATTGCTTTTTTTGCGTTTGCAATTTGCACTGGTGTAGTGGCTACTGCCCTAATAAACTCGGTAATTTTGGCTATTTCTTCATCATAGCTAGCTAGTGTTTTGCCGCTGGTGCCTCTTGATTCTGGTGCTGCAAGATCCTCTAATTTTATGCGCTTCATTCCTTTTCCAATTCCATTCACGACAGCATCTTCCAATTTGGTTTCTAAACCAGTTGTATTGACATTTTCAGAAAGAATATTTATCTTTTTTCTACCGATAATATTTTGAGCTGCTTTCGCAAAATCGGCACCCACGTTTTTTCCAAATTTGCTAAAAACTTCACGGGATTGTTGCAAAGATTTTGATTGTTGCAAAACCAACTTTTTCATGCCTTCAGCAAAAATAGAAGGAAGGGAAGTAATTCGCCCCGTTAAAACCGCTGAAATAAGTTCGCCGATAATTCCAACCGCTATTTTAATTCCAGATACCAAACCTTTAAAGCCTACTTTTAAAGCTTCAAAAACAAAAACCGCAGTGTTATTTAAGGTTTTAAATGTTAAAATAACATTTTCCACGCCAATCCGAAATAATATGCTTTCGTTGTATAAATCAATAAAGTAGTTGGCTGTATCAATTAGCGCTTTTTTGACATCATCCCAATTGGCTACAATTAATGCAATTAATGCACCCACACCAATAACCGCTAAACCAATAGGACCAGTCATTAAAGTAAATCCAGAAGCAATAGCGGGAAGTAATTTTACTAACGTTCCGATGGCTAGTAATGCTGGACCAATAACCGTTGCTATTCCAGCAAAAACAAGAATAACTCTTTTTATTTCAGGTGATAATGCTTTGAAATTTTCAGCAATAGACGAAGCGGCATCACCAATTGATGATATAATTTCTTCCAAATTAAAAGCTTCATTAATTTCATTTCCTATTTTTGCTAAGGAAATTTGAATACCATCCCTTAAATTTTCAAAGGCGTTATTAATACCGCCAGTCATTTTCGGAAGCTTTTCAAATTCAGCGGTTAAACGTCTTACAACTTCTGCACCTGTAATACCCAATTTACTAATTGCAGCGGTATCTGAAGTGCCAAAAGCATCTTTTAAAGCCCCACGTAGCTGCGGCAATTGTTCAGTCAACTGTCTTAAATCTTGACCAAAACCGCTCGATTTGTTGTTTAATTGCGTTAAAGCAAGATTAACTAAATCTAATTGTGGTGCTCCTTTTCCTACCGTCGCTAACGCATTACCAAAAGCAAGTAATGTTTTTCTGGCTTGTTCAGCGCTAAAACCAGCCGCTTGCAAGTTTACAGAACCACGAACGGCTTCTTCCAATCCAAGTCCTGGAAGCTTTGCTACTTCTTTTAAAAGTTCAAATTCTTTGGCTGCCGCTTCACTAGAACCCATTACAGCTTCTAAACCTCGCGTAATTCGTTCTAAATCACCAAAGCTTTTAATTGAAGCCACGCCTAATGCAGCTAAAGGAACTGAAAGAGACAACGACAATGATTTCCCAAGGTTTTGAAGTTCTTGACCTTGTCTATTTAATTTCCGGCTAACATTTTGCATTTCAGAACTGAACTGACTAAGGTCCGCACGAAAGAGAATGTTTATACTGGATAAAGAAGCCATTGCAAAAATAATTTTAAGATGGCTTAAAAGTACTTTTGATGTGTTTTATTTTAGGGTACAAAATGTACCTTTGTTAAATGAAAGATATAATTATATCGGTTTTAGGATTTATTTTTGTTGTAATTATATTGCGTGAATTTTACATAATGCATCCATCTGATAAATATAGCAATAGGACCTGGAAGGAAGATCGAGAAAAAAGACGTAAAAATAGACGCCTTTAATTATTTAATTTTTTGGTAATTTATCGGCCCGGCGGCCGAGCGCTTCCATTGCTTTTTCCATGCAAAGGTTTAGATCTGTTTTACTTTCTTGATCTTCAAAAAAGAAATTTACTTTAATTGCTTTTGCCACCTGGATAAATGTATCTAGGGTTGGCTTGAATTTTAACGAGAAAAAACGACTAACCGCTGATTGAAGCATTCCAGTGTTTTCCGAAATTTCATTTTGAGAAATGTTTTTTTCGTCAGCAATTTCTTTGAGAAGTAAAACGAGCAACTTCCATTGCTCGTTTTGGTTTGTTTTATTTTCCATTTTTAGATTCCTTGTATGTAAGCCCAATCCCAGTTAGAACTGTCAATTACTTTTTGAGCATCTTCTTGGGTTTTGAAAATCCATGCGCTTTCACAATCGCCAGTGTTACTTAAATCATCCGAAATATAAGGTTTTCCACTGTTTTGCGTATTATCACAAATTACAAATCTTACTTCCTCTACAATAAAGTCTGAATTGTCATAGCCATCATTTCTTTCATTTTCACCTGGTGAATTGAACCATTTAATTTCTGATGCTACATGTTGTTGTGCCATTTCAGCATTTTCAAATACTTGAACATCCCCGTTGATTGTGTTTGTTACTCTTGTTTCCATCTTAATTTTTGCCGTATTTTCGAGTTGCCGCCTCTTTTGAAGAATTTGCAGTGATAATCACTTCCTTAACTCTTATACAAATATATGACATATATGTTATATAACAATACGCCAAATGTTAAAGTTTTAAAAAAAAATCCGACACCTTTCGATGCCGGACCCCTCACTTAAAAAAAAACACAATTTAATCACAAATAAAGATTTTTATATAAATATCGTTATAAATAAATAACCAAATAAAGCGCCAAATCCCGCGCCAAAAGAATAGATCAATTTATTTCGAAAGTCCGATAACGCTATTTTAGAAACGTTGTAACTCCAAAGCATACTGATTGTAAATGATGCCAGAAAAATTCCTACAATATAACCCCTGGTAATAAGCAAGGTATTAATTGCAACCAGTGCAATTTGAAAAAAGGCTGTAAAGAAAATTTTAATATTGGCCATTTTTTTAATGCTAACAGTTGTTCCTGATCAAAATTTTAGTTTGAAACAACTTTACATTAGAATCGCACCAACTATCAGTCAATTTCTTTGAACTATAATTACTTTTATTTTTAGCTGTAATCGATGTACATTTTATTACATGAATATCAGGCAATTTTGGCTGTCGTTCTAAAATGTAAATAAAATCAGTCAATTCCTTTGCACTATAATTACTTTTGGTTTTAGCTGTAATCGATGTACATTTTATTACATGAATATTAGGCGGTTGCAGCTGCCGTTCTAAAATGTAGTTAAAATTCCTGGAATTAAAATAAAAAATGGTAACCTCAAAATTCATTTGTACGTTTACAACATCGTTTGTCATTTCTGACTTACAAAATGTTGCTTCTTTGTTTTTCTCCAGCAAGGGTGTACTTCCCATCGCCGTCAAACTAATCATCCCGATTAGAAAGATAAAGAGCGTTTTAAATAACTGCATTATACTTTAAAAATTTGTTTAGTTTTTTTCTTTTCATCCATTTCCTTCCAGAACTTTTTGTTTTCATTTTCGACGGTATCAATTTCTGATTGAATGTCGATATCGGTTGTTTGTGGATCCCAAGGAAAAACCATTATATCGGTAACTTTTGTATTTCTGTTTTTTAAATTTGGCGACAAAATCGCAAACATAAGTTGTCGGGTTTGTTCCCAAGTTGTTTTTGTCAGTTCAGTCTGCCTGTTGGTATAACCGCCCACGCAATTGTTAAATTGTCGCGGCGTTAGGTCATACAATTCATTTATTTTCAAACCTGATTCAAACGCCAAACTCTCGAGTTGGTCCCAGGTTACTGTAGTTTGTTTTTCAAGGACTTCGCCGCTGGAATCTTTGCTGGCTCACTTGCCTGGCGTGGCATCGATTCATTTAGATATTGGAATAATTCGGTAAGGCAATTTACATTTTGCAAAACATATTCACAAAATTCATCTTTGTCAAAGTTTTCTTTGTCATCTGGAGCGTTTCCGGCATGAATACCGCAAACTACAAGATCAGCTATATTATCAAATGCCTCAAATTCCAAAGTTTCAAGCGTTTTTGTAAGACCTTGTATCTTTTCAAATACATCAGTTAAAGAAGTTAATTTCCAAATTTCAGCCAATAGTCTAAAACATTTGTAGCTAAATTTTAGATCAAGTGTTTGATTTTTGGTTTTAAATTTTAGTGAATTCATTGTGTGTGTTTTTTTGTGTGAAATTAATTGAAATAAAATCCTGCATTATAATATTGAATGCAGGATTTGATATATTGTTTGTTCAAAATTTACTATACAACAGATGATAGCACTAAGTCTCCGTTGCCTTTGAAAGAGAAATCACCAGTGACAGTGTTTCCGATTTCTGACGTGATGTTGCAAGATTCAATAAAAGCTTTGCCTGACAAAACGAAATCACCAATTTCATTACTTGTAAATTCAATATCCACTTCAGTTCCAGCAAGCTGCAAACCAAGTACACCCATAAAATCCGTTTGAGCCACATTCGCAGTAGCTTTATCAGCTACTAAAGAACTTGTTCCTAAAGTCCATGCATAACTTCCTGGAGTGGAAATTGTACCATTGGTATCTTTTGTGGCAATTTCTTCTAAAGTTGTCGTTAATCCTAACGAACATGATGTTGCATGAAAGATTGCTTTTCCGTTAACGGCAATCCGCACATTTTTACCTCGATAAATTTTTTCTGACATAGTTTCTATGTATTAATTGATTAATTTTTAAAATTTAAAATTCCTATTAATGAATAATCTTCATCATTCACTTCCATATCTGATGCAATGAAATCATAATCATTACTTTCGTCAATTACGTCTTTTATTGCATCTAGAAAATCAATGCATTCATCGTACTGATCGGCTGCAAAATAAAACGAGAGCGTAAAATCAAACTCACTACCTTGTTTAGATCGGGCACTTTCTCGCATTCCGTAAATACTTAACGGCAATTCAATAGTACCGTCACACTTTAAAGGAAATAACCTTGTAATCATCTGGCCATCTACTTCCTGATTCATTACATTCGTAAAAGCTGGTGTGTTTACTAGAAAAGCAAATAATTGTAAGCCCGCGTTTTTCATAATTTCTCCAGTTTTCTTTGAATGTATTTTGCAATTCTATCGGTACTTTCTGCGGTTGCACGTCCTTCAGTTTGTTGAAAGGTTTTTTTCATAAAAAACTGACCTTGCACAGAACCAGTAGCGTTTGTGGCTCTAGTTCGAGAATTACGACTTTTACCTTTGTAGGTTTTATGTCCGTTTTCGACAAAATTTCCATAAAAGCCATCATTCTTTATTTTAGCTCTAGGTCCTACAGCTACAGTTGGATTTACAGCGGCTTTGCCTCGCTTAGCCACGATAGTTCCAATTGACTTTGATAGGTTACCTGGTTGCACCATTCGACGTGTTCTGCTTCCGGAAATAAGATGTGGCTTTTTAGATCTTGGTGCATTTCGCTTGGCAACCCTCACGGTTCCCGAAGCAACTTGCCGTAAAATCCCAATCATTTCCTTTTTTTTGGATTTATCGTTTGTAATTCTTTGGATCTTACCAACGAGTTCTTGAAATCCAGTTATTTCGATGTCGATACCATTACTCATTTACCGTAACTTTTAAGGTTAAAAATCTTCGACGGCCTAATTCAGCAACGTGTAAGATTCGGTATTTTATCAAAGCATCTTGCAAAATGTAGTCTTTGCCTTTTGCCAATATATCGCTATTAAAGCGGATGGTGTATTCTCGATTGACCACATTTATGATTTTGCCTTCCAATTGTTCATCACCGCCTTTTTCGGCCAGCATTGCCGAGCATTTTATAACTAACTGTTCAACCGGTTTTGTTGAACCAGTTGTAGTTTGCACTTTGACCGTTTTTAAAATGGATACTTTGCGGTCCATTTGACCGATGTAAGGCGTTTTTTCCATTAGTACAATTTGTAAGGTCTTAAAAGTGCATGCACCGATGTTGAAACTACTTCAGTACGATCTTCCCTTCTTTCGTACATATCACCAATGGATAGTAAAACCGCTTGGATGATCGGTTTAGGAATTGCAGCAAAACCAACAGACACTTCCACTTTTAAAGCATCAAAACGAGTTGCTGTTTGTGGCATGTCATCAATGACTAAATATGCAGACTTGCCGTCGACTTTCATCAACCGATAATCCGAATTTGGCATAACCACTAATTCTGATCCATGGATAGGAAAATAGCTTACAGATGTGATTGTTTGCACTGGATAAACGGGAAGTTTACCAGGTGAAACAAATTTATCCATCAGCACCGTTGCCGTTGCTGAAAGACTACCACCAATAAAATCTTCACAAATCACAACTGAAGCTTCGATGTATGCAGCAATCAAACTGTTTTCATCCACGTAACTTGGTTCAATTCGCAAATGTTGTTTTGCTAGTTCTAACGAAACAACTATAATTTCTCCTGGTGTGATCGTCACATCTGTAATCATATTTCTTAATTTACGTATTCAGCGTATTTAGCCTCGACCATTTCTTGGGCCTGATTTACATTGATTTCAACTTCGTCTCCCACATTCCACGGCAGCAAAAAAGCACCACACGGTGAAAGTAAGAACCGAATTAAAACCGTATTTTCATCAGCAGTTGCCGTTGCAATAACCGCATTTACATCAGCAGTTACTGTTTCATTAGCCTTATTTGCATCAGCATTTACTACTTGATTAACCGCATTTACATCAGCAGTTACTGTTTCATTAGCCTTATTTGCATCAGCAGTTACTGCTTCATTAACCGCATTTACATCAGCAGTTACTGCTTCATTAACCGCATTTACATCAGCAGTTACCGTTTCAATAACCGCTTCAGTACTTGCGTTTTTATTATCAGAATTTTTCATACTACTATATTTTAATTAGAATTAAATAAAAGTCCCCAAAATAAATTAGGAACTTTTATTTTTATCTGTTATTACGTTGTAATAAATTTATCTACTGCAAAGGCACCTGGTTGTGCAATTGCAATATCAGCATAAGCATTTGCAACCATCTCTAGTTGACCAGACTTCAATTTTGACCAAGGATTTACCACAAGTGATAAAGAGCCCCATTCTCCAATGAATAATTGAGAAAAGTCACCATAAATAAGTGGACGTTGTCCAGCTAAAGATGGAACTATAGAAGAAGAAACCGTTCTTTCTCCATTAATCGTATTGTTTTCCAAAAGAAAACGACCTGAACCAGCATCGATAGGAGTGCCCATCAAAGCATATTTAACAGAAGGATGCATCAAGAAACCTAAAGCTTGTTCTGTAGAATCTGCATTTTCGACGGCAGCTTGCAAAGCCAAAAGCATTGCACGAGTTGCTGGAGCAGCGGCATGAGCAGCGCTAAAAATACCAACCGTATTTAAAATACCTCTAGGAGTATTTCCAGTTCCTGATCCGTTTATTGCAGCAAGTTGCAAAGTGTTTTCATATCCATTTCGAAGGATATTTAAAACCATTGTTTGCACGTCGATTGAAGTCTGAAGCAATAATCGGTTAGAAATAGGAATTGCAGCACCTAAACGTTTTGGAGACAAAACGGGACCGTTAATTGCTACTTTTTGGTCTGCAATTTCTTCGGTTTCACCTAACCATTGAAATGTTGCCGCACCAGCTACAGGTAGAGGCACATCACCACCTTGAAGTCCAGACAAACGAGTTGCACCTAACGCTTCCAAAAATAATTTTGGAGTAAAAGATGCTTGCACTCTTGGCGCCTGGTCTGTTACTAAAAATCCACCGTAAGCTCCAGCATCTTCTGAAACACTTTGACCAGTTCCACGAAGTACAGACATTGGGATGTGAACAGTTGCATTTTCGTCAATTTTTACACCAGCAGCACGAGATTCAGAAATTCCAATATCATGGATTTCTTTTTCAATACCGTCTAAATCCTTACCTTCACGAGCCATTCTAATGTGACGGGTGATTGAATAAGCCAATTCCATTTTTCTTTTTTCGTTGCCTTCACCACCATCACCAGTTGGACCATGACCAGCTGCACGACTAGCAATTTCCAACTCAATTTTCTCGGCTTTTAAAGCACGAGCAATTTGTCCTTCTAATGCAGTAGATTCTAAATCTAATGCATCAAATGAAAGCACTTCTTCAGCGTTCATTTCTCGATTTTCAGCTTTACACTTGTCTAGGATTGCCGCTTGTGCATCTAGTTTTTGTGAACGCTGTTGTTTAAATAAATCAGATTTTTTCATCTTTTTTAACGTTTTTTATTAATACTTAATTTACGTTCGTAAAGTGAACGCTGGCTAAAATTATCCGGTTTAATAACCTCAATATCTTTAATCATTTCGGCACGAATAGCTTCCATGTTATCTTCACTTCTTTTTAATGCATCGGGATTTGACCCTAAAGGCACAATGGACCATTCGATTAGTTCGGCTTCATCAAAATAAATCAAATCCCGATTTTCACCCAATTTTTCATTTCCGTAGTGGCCTTTCTTTGGATTGGCTCCGATAGATGCCATTCTTAAAGTTCCGGCTTGCACTTTTCTCCAAACTTTATCAGCTAGCGGATTCATATCTTCGGTTTCGAAAGTAACAACGGCAATTAATTCGTTGTTTTCGATTCTTAAAACGGATGTTCCCAAAACCACATCTGGATTGTCAGAATAGGACCGGTGTGCATAAAAAACAACTGGATTGTTTTCGTATCTTTTCAAATCCCAACCAGACATCAAAAAAACAGTTCCGTAGGAATCGGGCGTTTCATTTGAAATCACAAATTCCGCTTGGCGGTTTGTTTTGTTTTCTTCGGACAAAGCACGAATTACGGCTTGACGAATTACTGGGCTATTTAGTTTTAAATCTGCCATCTTACTTATTATTAGCGTTTTGCTTCATTTGTTCTAAAGCAATGGTTAAAGTTTGCATGTTCACTGGCTGCAATGGTTCTTGCAATCCATCAATAGGATTAAGATCTTCCAAGGCTCGAATTTCGTTTCTAGTCATGTAGCCAGAATAAATAGCAGCGGTGTAGTACTTTTGTTTCATATCTAAATCACCGCGTAGCAATGCAGAAATATTGAACTTGCAATACACTTTATCAGCATCAGCTTCAGGAAACAACTTGTTATTTATTTCTTGCTCTTTGGAAATTACACGAGGCATAACGCTATCTTGAACGTGCTCAATAGATTGCTGATAAATGTTTGAGAAATTACCTTGAGATAAATCTTTTAATTTATGTGGTGCAATATTTAACCATCGGCATACTTCTATGACGCCGTTTTTGCTGCTTTCAAGAAATTGCGTTTCCATCGGATTTAATGAAATAGACTTGTATTTCATTCCAGCATCTAGCATCGGAACCTTCCACTTATTTTTTTGCGACATTTTCTCGGTAAAACCGTTTTCGATGGCTCGCTTATTTCCGATTTCAACATCTTTATCAGATTCAATCACGCCATAACCTAGGCCACGATCTTTGTAAACTTCCTGTTGGTAGGTTTGTGCATCTAGGGAAATACCTAGTTGCTTTGCAGCAAAAGTTACAACGCCAACGCCCAATATTCCATCAAACGTAAAACCTTTGAAATGCAAAATATCAGCACTTGAATAGGTTTTGCCTTTGATTTTATAAAAAAGGCTGCCACTTAATTTAAAAACATGGACATCGTCATTTTCTTGCAAATTAATTTGGGAAGGATAACCAGTAAAATCATTTCGCTCGATGATGGAATAAGCGTTACCCTTAACGATGCAAAGCAATTCGACTACCTTCCAGTATTCAAAAGCATTCATAAGGTTGTTGGGTTTTTGAGAAATAAGGTAATTTACGGGATGTTGCGAAAATTTTAGGCGGTTTTCACCTTCTTTTTTTAATACATACTTAGGAAGTTTAGCAACATCATTAGACAATTGTTCGACGCCGTTATAAAATGCCGATAAGGTCAAGGCTGATTTATAATTGGCCACAGTGTTTACACCATCAGAACCACCAAAAAACGGAAATATACTACCTAAGGCTGATGATACGAGACCATCGGCACTACGTGTGGCAAACATTTCGGTAAAGGCTTGGTTTAATGACATTATTATTATATTTGACTGTAAAAGTATAATGCCATTAAAATAATTTAGGGTACAAAATGTACCTTTGTTATTTTAATGGCAAAATAGGGTTGGCAGGGAAGGTTTATTTATCCTATGGCCCGGCAAATAGTAAAGGAATTATTAAAACATGTTGAAATAAAAATTGCGTGCGTATGTGCTTCATCAATGGCTTTTAAATCATACTCTTTATTACCACTTAAAATATATGGAATTCGTGCAATTTTAAATTTATTGGCTAAATTTTCTCCGACCACGTTCCATGCTAAATTTGATTTAGAATGAACCACTTTTGTTTTGATGTTTGGATCTTTCATTTTATCGTTTTTTAAAATTTTGTTTTGATTTTTCGATAAACTTACTTCCTGTTTCAGGTTCTTGAAAGGTCTTAATTTTATTAAAATCACTAAAACTAGTGTTTGCACGATTAATAGATTGTCCAAAATTTTCTACGATGCTTGATTCAATTAGAATCACTTTAATAATTTTTCTCATGACTTTTTATTTTTTTAAGTTACTATTTTTAATTTCGACTTTCACATAAAAAAAGCCTGCTATTATTTCGATGGAAATTAAGATTGTTACCAGGGCTAGACGAACGTAATTTTGATTTATAAAATTCCAATCGTAGAGTAGGGATGTAGCTAGTGTTATCAAGAACACGGCTAAAATTGCTAAAATTATTTTCATATTTTTTTTATTTTTTAAAATAATGATTTATAGCACTTTTAAAAGAATGGTGATCTTCATAACGTTTTATGCCAAATAGGTTTTCATAAAGATCATTCAAAAAATAAAATGCAGCTTGATTTGTTTTGTGCTCTGGAAGAATTTTAAAATAGTAATCACAAAAGCCTTGTCGGGTTGCAATTTTCTTCATCAATTCGTTTTGAGCGGTAAGTTTTTCAATTTGGGCTCGTAGGGCTAATTGTTCTTGGTTCATAAAGTGGTTGGTTTTTAGTGAACTTGTTATAACTTTTTTGTTATCTGATTATTGCTTAAAGTCCAGAGGCTTAGCAATAACTTCAAATTTATAAACCCAAACTAAAGGGTTTTCATCCCATGAATCAAAACCATTAATATTTGCCCAAAGTGATTGATAGGAACTGATCGCACTTCGCCAATCAGATTTTACATTGGCATAATCTTTATATCCAAATTCATTGAACATACTATTAAACACTTTTTGTATGCCTTCATTAATTGCTCCTTTTTCGTCAATATCATGCAGTCTTTCGGCCTTGACTGAAGTGCATTTTAAGAAAATTCTACATGCTGTTTTTGGCATGAATAAAGATGCTTTCCATCTGAATTTTATTGGACTTTCATCCGCTTTGTATTCAGTTTCTATTTCCTTACCATTTTTGCCAAGAACTTCGTATTGAACGAAAGTTTCTCGAACCCAAATGACATCATTTTTTTTAACTTTTAATTTAAAAAAACTTTCTCCATATTCTCCGTTTGCATGTATGCCACGAACGGAAAACTCACCTTCTTCTGTAAATGCTGTAAATCCTATTTCAGGATTTACAATTTTTTTACTAAACTTTATGATTCTTCGGGTTTCGGTTTTGGTTCCGTTTAAAATTGCTTTTACCATATCGGTAGAAAACAACATTGGAACAAAGCGGGTTTTTGTAGTTTTTGTTTGCATAGTGGTTTTATATTTAAACATGTATTTCATTTTTATCCAGCGGCTTGCTGTATTTTCCTTTATCTTCTTCAGGAGAGAGAGAGCCGCCAAGCGCCATTACCAGTGCTACAATTCCATCAATTCTGCGGCCGTTTCTTTGCGAATTTCCTTTGTGCAATTTTATATTGTCGTTGGCATCGGACCAGGTGATGCAACCGGAAAGCATCCACGACATAATCGGATTTCCATCGTGTAAAATTTTGCCTTGGTAAATCAGTTTTTCAAGTTCCTTGGTTGGGAATGACATATTTGTAATGCTTTGGCTAAAGCCGGAAATATTGGCACCAATGGCATCGAGATTTGTAATTAAATAACTGGAATTATGCAAATCGACTTCAATGCGTTTTATTCCGTGTGAACTGTAGTTTTCCTGGACTACTTTTTCGATGTAGGCATAATCAATCATGTTTCCTGGTGTGGCAATTAGCCATCCTTGATCCATCCAATATCTGTAAGGCACTTTGTCATCGCGGCTTCGTTTGTCGATATTTTCTTTTGGACAAAAGAACCATGGTTTGCAATAACGGTCGCCATTTTCGTCGGGTTCTGACAACGCCACAAAAGCGGAAATATCAGTGGTTGTTGATAAATCTAAACCGGCATAGCTTCCAAGTGTTTGAAAAATACCTTCTGGAATTGCAACTACTTTGTTTGCATCCCATATTTCGGAAGGGATCCAAACATTGGGTGCATCCACCCACATGTTTAAATGTTTGGTTTTAAAATTTGGAATTTTAGAAGGTTGCAATTTTGCATTTTCGTATTCTTCCCGGATTCTTTCAATTTTTAAACCTTGACCTAAAAGCGGATTTGCTTTGTACCAATTTAATTCATTTTCCCAGTCATCTTCTGTATCTAAATTTTTATCTAAATCGTGAATCATAATCCAAAGATGGTCCATTTTTGCACGGCCTTCGAGGACTTCTATAATAGAATCTTCATAACGTTTGCAGGCACTTTGCACGTTGGTTCCGGCTGTAGTGATGTGCCACAAAAGCGGCTGACTTCTTTGAACGGATGAAGATTCTAGGTTTTCTTTTACTGAATCATCTTTGTGAGCGTGGTATTCGTCAATGACTGAAAGAAAACTATTTATTCCATCTTGGGTTTTGCTATCACCACCCAAAGCCCTCATGGTTGATTTGGTCCGTGAATTTCCGATAATTCTCTGTTGGCAGTAAAAACCTAGTTTTTTCAAATTCTTATTGGCCACTGGACTTTCAATAAACATTTTGGTTTGTTCCCAACAGATTCTAGCTTGCTCTTCTTTTGTGGCTCCAACGTATATTTGGGCTTCCATTTCCATTTCGAAAGACATGCAGTATAATGCAAGTCCTGCCATTTCGGCTGACTTTCCGTTTTTCTTTGCGCGTTTGTCGTAAACCGCTTTGATCCGTCGAAGGTTATCTGATTTCTTTTTCCAGGCAAAAACATTGTACATCGTGAATGCTTGAAATCCTGCTAGGTGAAACGGTTTTCCGGCCAGCATTCCAAGAGTATGGTTAATGAACGTTGGATAAAAATTGACAATATGCATTCCTGCATCGTGGTCCAGATAGAACCCATCCTGGTCTGCGGTTTCTATCCAGGAGTAAAAGCGGGCAATGGCTTGTTTTATTTTTTTTCCAGCGGTTATTTTGCCGGACTGGACATCTGCTGCGTATTGGAAGGGAAGGGATTTTATTTGTGTTGGTGAAAGCATGGTGGGTTATAGATTTATAAAAGTTTTAATTGACTTTGCTCAATATCTTGGTAATGCTCTATGAGTGAAGGAATTATTATAAGCATGTGAAATTGCAAATTATCTACATTGTAATCAGAAACATTTAGTTTCATTCCATCAATAGCATTTTTAACTTGCTGCTTATTTAATTCAGAAACCGCTCTGATATACCAAGCATACTTATTCATTAATTGGTAATTACTATCAAAATTAGTTCGTGAACTATTGTAGGGAACAAAGCAATCTTCAATAAATTGATTTTTTGATTTTGATATTTCTGTGTAAAACACATATCCAATTTTTGCAATTTCGTTGTTATTAAAGTTGTTAATATTGTCATTTGAAATCATGTGGTTCTGGTATTCTGTGAATGTTTTCATCGGTGTGGTTTTGTGTTTTGGATTTATGTTAAAAACGCAATAACATGTGTAAAGCTGGTAGTTAGCTGCAAGCTTACGGAACACGCTTAATAGGATCATCCGATAGACATTCAGCAAGTGTAATATTAGGGTCGCATAAGAAACAGAACCCTTCTGTTCTTAAATTAAAATCCATTGGCAATTCGTGTTTACATCCTTGACAAATAAAGCCATCAGCTAACACATTATTGCCGACAATTGCGGGCTTAGTGGTTGGTTGAACATTTTTGATTTTCATATACTTTTGTTTTAAGTGAAACATTTGTGCTTTTAATTCCGCAACTGCGGCAATAATCGGAACGTTATTTTACTTTCAAATACTGCTCAAACAAATCAAATTGACCAGTTTCTGCAAGTCCTTTTAATTCGCTTTCAGATTTTGGATCAAGTCCAAACTGCTTAAAGCATTTGAAAAGAATATCTGAAGCGTTATTTCGTAGCACAATTTCTGTTGTAATATTTGTGGCACCGGTTTTATACACCTGGATAAATCCAGTTCCGGCAGCTTCTTTGTTTTTTAAATTGATTGCTTTACTTGCATACTCGAATTGGTCCATTGCCGATGCGAAAATTTCTAAAGCTGGAAGATATATGTCTTTAAGTCTTTCATTTTTTGCCAGCATTTTTCCCATCGCTAAATAATATTTTTTGGCAGCGGCCGATAAATACATCGGCGGTTTTGGAACTAAAGAAAGTGTCTGTTTTCCTTCGCCAATATGCACAACATTCATGTTTTCATTTTTCATAATTCAATAATTTAAAATACTTATATCTTAACCCCCCCTCTAATATCTATCGTGAGTAAAAGTGTTTG
>Ga0222708_1000061_pt1 | contig 32580 bp, 48 predicted proteins | sample AntAcemetage1576_FD_179806 | JGI IMG/M metagenome (GOLD analysis project Ga0222708, IMG submission 179806) | Saline water microbial communities from Ace Lake, Antarctica - #1576 | ecosystem: Environmental > Aquatic > Non-marine Saline and Alkaline > Saline | place: Antarctica: Ace Lake... | reverse complement strand
TCCAAGCCATTTCACAATCTGCATAAGTATCTGAATGGTTCAATTTGTCCCAATTTATAAAACACCTACTATTTTTTAAATGCTCTATAAAATAATTTCCTCCCCAAATAATTTGATTTTTACTAATTCTAAAAAGCTGTTCAAAGTATTCAGGTTCTGGTATTTTAGAATCCCAATCATTATCTGAATTATTGTTTAATCTTTTATTTTTAGTTACTCCAATCCCATAAGGCGGATCAACTATTGCAAGGTCATAGTGGTTATCGGGTTTAGTTTTCATAAACTCGATGTTGTCTATATTGTAAAAGTTTATTTCGCTCATATAATTAAATTAAAAAATCCCTCCCTAAAAAATTAAAAAATACAGATGCCTAACACCAAATATAAGCCATAGAAAAAACGGCTCATATTATTTCCGTTGTAGGTAATAAGCCTACTACCTTTTCTTGTGTATTTCCCAATACCAATAATGAGCAATCAGTAAAAGTGATGCTACTATAAAGATGGTTACTATTGCCGTAACTACTAATATTTCTTGATTTTCCATAATTTATGTTTTACTGTTTCAAATCCGTAGGCTTAAAACCTACAACAAAGGCTAAAAAGCCATACAAGTACAGGATCTTAGCCTAGTCATTACCCTTACTATTACGCACCTAATAAAAAAAGGTTGTAACCTTTTCGATATTAATCTCGTAAACATCCGCAACCAAATATAAAACAATGAGACCAAGACACGAATCGAAGCACTTTCAAAATCTGAAACCAAACAGCAAACATAAACGTAAAGGCAATCTGTTAACGCGCATACTGCGAACTAAGTTAATAAAATGGATTGATAAAACATTTGCCTTTGTATTTAGATAACCGATGGAAAAGGTTATATTTGTATTCGCTGCCTCTCACGGTATAGAGCGATAAAGAAACGTGTAGGCGTACAATGATGACAGGTGAGAGGGTCGGATTTGTACGCCTATTTTATTTTAATAAATGCCATGAATAGTTACGAACTCTCAAGATCATGGTTTGACTTCTGCTTTGAAAATCCAGAAAAGATCAAGCCAAATCATACGGCTTTATATTTCTTTGCCATTGAGCATTGCAACCGTTTAGGATGGAAAAAGAAATTTGGTTTTCCTACTACTATGGCAATGGAGGCAATAGGAATAAAGTCATATAACACTTACATAAATACCCTTAACGACTTAGTTCGATGGGGTGGATTTGAAATGATTGAACGGTCAAAGAATCAATACTCAGCAAACATTATTGCCCTATCAAATATTAACAAAGCACTTGATAAAGCACTTGATAAAGCATTGATAAAGCACGGTACAAAGCAAAGTGAAAGCACTAGTGAAAGCAATGATAGTATAGATAAACAAATAACAATAAACAATAAACCAATTAACAATAAACAAGAGGTAGTTTTGCCTTTTGATTCAAATGAATTTTTTAGTCAATGGAACATTTGGAAGGAATACAAAAAGGCAGATCATAAATTTAATTACAAAAGCAACGTAAGCGAACAAGCTGCCTTGGCTAAACTTTCCGAACTTTCAAACGCAACCGAATTAACTGCTATTAAAATTATTCACGAATCAATTTCAAACGGATGGAAAGGGTTCTTCACTCAAAAAGATAACAATGGAAAAGGAAACCAAGGCGATCGAGCGCGCGCACTCGCGGAAGCCAACGGCATTGACTACGATAGCTTATAACCTCGAAGCGAAGCCAATGCTAATGCAGATAAGGGAGGGGAACGAAAAGACAGTTCAAACGCAAGTAATAAGCGCAATAGTCAAAGCGTCCGAAGCTATGCAGATAAATCTAAGCGATAGCGCAATTAAAATCATTACCGAAGATTTGATTGACATGTATCAATACGAATCTATTCAAGATATTATCGAATGCCTTAAGCAAGGCCGAAGAGGTGTGTACGGTGTTAACTCTTACGGTAAGCTTAACTTGGAACTGATTTCAAAATGGATGCAAATATATTTAGATGGGAAGTATCTAGCCAAAGAGAATCACGAAAAGATAAAACAGAGCCTAATCGAAAAAGATAATGATTTTGATGCGGAAGAGTTTTACCGAAAAGGCAAAGAATATATTGAGGCTCAAAAGGAACTGAATAAAAAAGGCAACCAATTTTCAAACGCAACGTATAATGAAATTAAGCACCAATACTTAAAAGAAAAGAAAGATAAAAAAAATATTGACAATAATATTCCTAGCTAGTTTTATGCTCACCTCGTGCGCTTCTTCAAGAAGCTGCGGGGACATTTACAAGGCTGGAAAGAAAGACCCGCCAAAGATGGAGAGGAAAGCGATTAGAATGTCTAAAGGGTAATGCTAAATGTAAAAAGCGTTTTAATGATTTTTAAATAATGTTATGGCAAGTTCTGAAATAATACAATCAAAAGGAGAAGTACAAATGACCAAAAGAAAATGGGGGCAACTATACAAAAAAGGTTGGCAAAGACACCAAGACTTTTGGAATAGAAGGTGGTGGATTAGATTTAAGTGGGATGCTGAATCTAATTTGCCATAACGGTTTGTGTATGGCATCGTTTTAATGTGCTATACACGTTGTTATACACTTTTAAATTTAAATAAAATGAACTTTAAAGAAGGACAAAAAGTAAATTACGAAAATAAAGAAACTCATATCGAAACACTTAACAATAATGGTTCTTGTATTATAGCTAACCCCTTTTGGAATTGGGACGAAGAAGGTTTATGTGTAGATGAAGGTATTGATTACGATGTACCTTATTGGATTAACGTTAAGATAACAGAGCTTAATTGTGTATAACACTAAGCTAGAATACGTTTCTTCAATGTATTTTAGCGGCTGTTATCGAGTCATTTTAATGCTCGAAATTTAAACGAAACAAAATGTGCAAAGCTTACGTAAACAATAAATGCGACTGTAAAAACGGAACATGCTTTCTTTACGAATCGATTCAAGAGCCAACACCGAAGCGAATTGAACTAGATCAGCGTCCAAGTAATCGGTTCCCAAAATTATTTATTAACCAAAACAAAACAACATGACACTCAAACAAATAGCACTGCAAGCATTCAACGACATGCCTGACGACTTTTTTTCATCTATGCTAGTTGGACAAGCAAAGAAGATCGACATGAATAGACGCTACTCATTCGCGGACACATTCATGAGGAAGGTTAGGCAGCTTAGGCAGGACGGGGTGATCAATTACAGAGTGACTGATTACAAAGAAGGACTTTATCAAAAACTAAACGTAACGATATTATGAATTTAAAAGAAGCGATAGCCGAAATTGAAAAGCGGTATAAGAGGGGGGATGTGATTTCGTGCCTAACCAATCGCGAAAGTCAAACTATGTATACGAATTTTCGAGACATAGAGGCTTTAGATACATCTGATGATATAGTGTGGATGAAAAATGGCAATGGGCTTGGCATAATCATTTACAATAAAAAATGGGCAGAACCAATCCGAGAAAAGAAAAGCCTTTGGGGGTTCTTCGAGTCGGTGAAATCGGCTTGGCCTGATTTAGCTGAAAAGTATTTAAAGGAGTGCAGTGATGTTCCCTATATGAATACGGACACGGGGGGGATGTTAGTGTGTTTTCATTGGAATAGTTCACCTCAAGGGTATGAGTATTGGGACAACATTAACAGATTATATCTAGCCTACTTTAAAGAAGATTGAATATATTTGTGTAACCGTACCCGTTTTGCTTCCCGTCAGATCAGCTTGCGGGTCATGAAACTACTCTCCGCCACGCAACCCCATTTATCAGCGTCACGGAGTTGTAACGAAGCCACCCAAAGCAAAGCGGCAAGACGCTATCTAGGGTGGTTTTTTTACCGCATGTATAATAATACTACCACTCGTGTAAATCAACACAACCAATGTCAGGTGTTTGCGTATATTTAAATATACAAAACGATAAAACTATGACAACTTCAGAGATTAACAACGAAAGAAACGAAAAAGGTGTATACTCAGACGGCAATGATGTTGCTGGCTGGTTTGCAATCTCAAGGGATAACATAAACTTAATTACATACTATGAGGATAAATATACCTTTTCTCAGAAAGAAGATGTAATCAGGAGATATACAGATAGAGGGTTTGCAATAAGGATAACTCAGCTTCAAAACAGAGGGTACTAAAATGATAAATCCACACCAATTTACAACTAATTGATAAAGAAATTACTTTTTGATCACATGAAGCCCCCCTTTAAATAGGGTGGTTTTTTTTATGGCTATTCTTTTGTAAATTTGATTATGAATGAAGATAAAGTTTTACAAAGATTTATGAAGGAACACTTTCCTTTTCGTGAACTAAAAGACGCGGGCTTCTTTACGCAAGAAATGAAAGGCGATTACCAATCGCAATCCGAAAGGGCACGCAAGTACTTTGGATATAAGACGGTGTACGAGTACGGGGCTAAAGAAGTGTCTTGTCATCTTTCTTTTGAAAAGGAGGAGGATAGATTATCGCTAACAAAAGATGGTGTTCACTCAGAACCATTCACCACTGTTACTTTAAGCATTTACTAACAAAGTTTGATTTAATTAATTAATCTATATTAATTATGGATGCAAGAAAAAACAACGGAGGACACAGCACTAAAGGCAAAGCGGGAAGACCTCCAAAAGCAGACGAAATAAAGCTAATCGAAACGATGGACGCGATAGCTGTACCCGTAACGGTATGGGCTGCGCTTTGGGATAAGTGCAGCGAGGGCGATGTACAAGCATTGAAAGCATGGCTGTCGTATAGATATGGAATGCCGCGCCAACAAGTAGACCACACCACGCAAGGCGACAAGATCACCGCACCACCTATTCAGTGGATCGATGCAGATACTGAATAGCTACAAGCCGTTATTTGTTAGACCTCCTGAGAATCGATATCAACTTATTACTGGAGGACGTGGTTCTGGTAAGTCGTTTATAGTATCGCTCTACTTGCTTAACCTCACCTATGAACCGAATAACATAATACTATTTACGCGTTGGACATTGGTGTCCGCTAACATTTCAATCATACCTGAGTTCATTGAAAAGATTGAAATGCTTAACGCGCACTTAGATTTTGAGATAACTCAAAACGAAATAATCAACAAGATTACAGGGTCAAAGATTCTGTTTAAAGGAATTAAGACTAGTCAAGGAACGGCCACTGCTAACCTCAAATCTATTGCGGGCGTGACTACATGGGTATTAGACGAAGCTGAAGAACTAGTAGACGAAGATATATTTGATCGTATAGACCTATCTATTAGATCGAAGCTACAACCTAACACGGTAATACTAGTGATGAATCCAAGCTTTAAAACGCACTGGATTTACCAGCGATTTGTAAAGGATAAGCGAAACGACACTACCTACATTCACACTACTTACAAAGACAATATTCATAACCTATCCGATTCGTTTGTAGACCAAGCCGAAAGCCTTAGAATCAACAACCTCCACAGATTCAACCATTTGTTTATGGGTGACTGGGTAGAAGATAGCGAGGGGCTGCTATGGTCTAGGCCAATGATTGACAGGCTTAGGATAGATCAAAAGCCCGCACTAAACAGAACGGTTGTGGCCATTGACCCGTCAACTACTAATACTGCAACAAGCGATGAAACGGGTATTACAGTTCAAGCCGTGGACGCTATCGGAAACGGGTACGTCCTCGAAGATTTAAGTGGGCGTTATAGCCCTAACGACTGGGCAAAGGTAGCTGTTGAAGCTGTTAAGAGGCATAGCGCAGATTGTATTGTAGCAGAAAAGAACCAAGGCGGGGACATGGTGGAAAGCGTTATAAGGCAATATGACAAGCTAGTTCGTATTAAGCTAGTGACGGCAACAAAGGGTAAGTACGTTCGTGCCGAGCCTATCTATTCGCTTTACGAGCAAAGCAAGATATTTCACGTTGGAAGGTTTCCAATATTGGAAGCGCAAATGGTTAGCTTTAACCCTGAGAAAACAACGCAGTCACCTGATAGGGTAGACGCTTTGGTTTGGGGCTTTACTGACTTATTACTAAACGGACAAGGACAAACTAAAAACTCAACACATGGTAAACTTCAAGGTTCAAGGCGAGTCCAGACAAATACTAAGCTTGTGGGAAGACGTATCGGTCGCTAAGCTGCATACGTTCCCAGACGCGCCACGTGATCAAATAAAGCATTTCAGCAACCTAACAGACCAAGAGGTGAAAGCATTGAATAGCGACCAGGTATTGGCGTTCATGGCTGTTCTTGAATTTATGGAAGATGAACCGAAAGGTGCTAAGGTCAAGAAAGATATCAACGTAGCGGGGGAATCGTGGGGTAAGATAGAACGCGCTAAGATGGCTTTGCAGTCGCGTAATAAGTGGAGTTACTGCGTGGAGTTGTGCGTTATCTATTTCGGTGACAAAGCTTTAACATGGTCTATCGGTTTAATTTATGGCCAGAGTATTAACATATTGAATAGCTTATCCGTATTTTTGGAACGGTACAAAGACTTAAACGATAACAAGGGGTATACAGAACAAGAAATTGACGCTGGAGTTAAAGACCTTGAATCATTTGGAGTTGGTGCGGTACGGTATTCATTAGCAAGTGGCGACCTAACCAAGTACAGTGACATTGAAGATAAGGACGCTGAAACAGTTTACTTTCATTTACTGTATTCTAAAGCGGTCGCGATGTATCAAGATAGATTAAGTGAAATAAAGAAACTAAGCGGAAATGAGCATACATAGCACGATAGTAAATCTAATCAGAACCAAGGCCGAGGCGGTTAATACTCTTGGCCAGTTCATTTATGGAGACGACATTTTCCAGACAATCAATTACCCGAACGAGAGCGAACAAGCCACGACCGCAAAGCCGTTGATAAGCTTGTTACCGTTTACCTATGTTCTACGAACGGGTGAATCTAGCAACTATAACAGTGGCACGCTCAACATGCTATTCACTAGGTCAGCAGATCCAACCGATACAGCGGTAAGGCACGAGGCGATAGTTAACGAAATGAGCACTTTGGCCGAAGCTTTTATTACGGAGATGAACGACACACCAAGCCCTGTTAACTATGTTATTAGTGATGTATCGTTTGAAGGGCAAAAGCAGATATACATGGGAACGGTAAGCGGTTGCATCGTATCATTTACAATCAACGTCCAAAAAGTTTGCTAAATGCTATCCACTGAAATCATAGTGAAAGCATTTGCTGAGGGTGTTATCAAAGGTATTCAAGATAATATCAAGAATAAGCAAGTGACTAGTTACGGGTCTATGAACGCAAGCGGTAAGATGGCCGATAGTCTAGGGTATTCGTATGATGGCAAAACGCTGAAGATATTCTCTAGTGAGAAGTACTTTACTGTATTGGAAACAGGTCGCAAGGCGGGTAAAGCACCACCATCAAGCGTCATTGAAGAGTGGATAGATAGCAAGCCCGTACCGCTGCAAGGAATCACAAAGAAGTCACTAGCGTATTTGATAGCGCGTAAGATAGGCAAAGAAGGTTCGTTACTATATCGCAAGGGTGGTAAGTCAGGCGTAATTAGCGACTACACTAACGCTGCATACATCAAAGCTAATCTAACAGACAAGCTATTTCAAGCGGTGGTGACATCGGTCACAAATGAATTTCTAAAGGTAGCGTAACCTTTCGCGATGGTTTACGTAAATTGAAGAGACAAAACTAAAATAGCTATGGGGAATTTAATTAAAGATTATATTATTTACTACCGCGAAATTCTATGGTTTTTAGCCGTAGTGATATTGTCTCTTTTTTTATTGGGCGTTATTCTTGAAATAGATACTAATCGAAAAGAAAAGAACGCAATCGAGCAAACAGGCAATTCTGATGTAATAATTAAAATGGTCAACGGAAAAGAATATTTTTACGACTGGAAAAACAAAGTATATTTAAACAAATAACATGGCATCACTTAACGTAACCAATGACGCGCCCGCCATCACTAGCGTATTTCAACCGATAACCATCAGCTATGCGTGGGCGTTACCGCTATGCACCGTATACGATTCAAGCGGTAAGCTAGGCATTACCGTTGATGATTCGTTTGCAAACGAGGTCACAGTCGGTAGCTATGTGCAGATATTAAACGGCTCATACCGTGGCAGCTACAAGGTGACGCAGCTAGTGGCTACTAGCACGCTGGGCATTACATTGGACACACCGTTCAACGGCTTAGACAGCCTTTCAAATCGTTTTAATCCCGATAAGAAACAAAGCTTTGAATTATTTGGCGGTTACAAAACGGGCGCGGGTTCGGGCGTAAAGCCTTATAAAAAGATAGCAGACATATCGGTTAGCATTAATCCAACTACATTACGCTTTGACGTTGATCTAGCTAAATACCTACGTAGCTACTTTAGAATCGATTCGCCAACGGTGGGAAAGGACTACAGCCTTAGCCTTGCGTGGGAACTGTTTCGAGTAGGGGACAGCGTGCCAACAGCTAGTACGACCTCGTGGGCATTAGCCGAACAAAGCGCACCTCATTCTGTTGATGGGAATATTAGAATCAAGAAGAACGGGACGGATGCGGTTCTTGAATTTAGTTCGGGTACTGGAACATTTGCGGGAACAAGTGGCGATTCAATACAGGCTTATGCGTTCGCTCTAAGTGCCGACTTAGATTCAACTAAAGACAACGCCATTAGATTGACTGTCACGGATGATCTAACAGCTACGATTTACCAAGAAGTCAAAGTGATTACGGACTATTCTCCAACGGTTGTTGGTGAAATTCTTTATACCTTTACCATACTACCAAGCCGCTCGTATACCGTTACAGTAGAATCGGCTTCAAGTTTTTAAACAACTAAATAAAACTGAATTATGAAAAAAGCAGAAGAAATATTAAAAGATATGCCAAGCATTAAGCAAGGACTTGATGATTTTTACGGAAAGCAAACGGTGCTTAATGCGTTAAATTTAGCACTAAACCAAGGGCAAACATTACCTGTAGATGGATGTTGTTCCGAGGTCAGCAATAAAGAGATAGACAAAACTTACGGGCATAAGTCATTTATAGAAGGCGGGCTTACAGGGGATAAGCTTTTAAAGAAGTAAATACAAGATATGAAATACTCATTCTATTCAACCGTCACAATCGACCAGCAACTAGTAGGAAGCAACACGCCACTAGGTGACTTACCTATCACCTTCATCAACGCAGGCAGTGGCGGTAATATACCAACGCTGTTTAGTCTGATTGAAGATTCTGAAACGGTTGTAGAGAATGTGATCACTGGAGTTGATAGCATATCGAGTTCCTCCGATACCGTTTCGGCCTCATTAATTAGCGGCCAAAAGTTAACGGTCGTATTGATTAGGGCAGCTGGGAACTGGGGGACGGTTACATTGAACCCTAGTACATTGGCGTTTATTACGATAGTAAGCACTGTTACTAACGTGCTGACATTACAGATTGATACGAATATAGTCGGTGTAAGCGGGGACTACTTGTCAGACGACTACAACAAAGAAGACTATTTGACAAGCGGTATTAATCAATACGTTGGATGTTACGATATTGAAGTCTTAAACGATGCGGCTGCCGAAGTAGCTTTGACCGTATGTATTTACCCAGCTTCGCAGATTCGTAAGATATGCGTAGCGGATGCGCTTAACTTTGCGTGGATAAACAATAGAGAGGGGGGCTTTAATAGCTACGCTTTAGAATGTAAATATATCAAAGGTCGCAACCATGGAAGACAAAGCACGTATTTAACAGCGGACAAAGTTTTACGAAAAAGCCAAATAGATGATGTGTACGATGGTTATGAAGTTGCCAGTAATAGCCTTAGTAAAATTGAGCTCGATTTACTACAGGCTCTCATATCAAGCGTGCAATGTTTTCTTTATAATACTGCGACCTTAGCATGGGATATACCTATCATTTTAGACGTTAATAGTTTTAAAACTTACGGAAACCGATTCAATCAAGCTCAGAATAAAATAGCATTTAGTTTTAGGTTAGCCGAACAAGTAGAAATTCAAACGCAATAAACGACATGAGCAAAGAACAAAAAGAAGCATACATAGAACGTACTAAGCAAATATGTGAACCAACAGAAAATATGGAAGACATACTTTCTTACTTAGCATTTAAAGGGCTTACTTCAGAGACTAGGTATGTCCACATGGATTCAATAGATCAAAACGATGCTATCATTTGCGAAACAAAATACTATCGAAACGAAGATAATGAGTATATCGTTGCAATTAAATGTGACATATTAGGGGAAGCCTTATGGGTTTGCGACTTAAATGTTAAGATGTATATCGGGTTTGACGAGGATAGAAAAAAACACGTTTTAAGAAACTTATCTCAAAAACAGACAAACAAGTTTATTAAAAAAAACAACTTTGAAATACTATTCAACAAAGGTATTTGGCTCTATGACGTTAACGGACAATACGTTGTTAACAGCGACTTGGAACTAATCAAAGCAGATTTTATGGAATCTTTTGACAAAGACTTATCAGAACATTGTACTAAAGGATAATCGACATGAGCAAAGAAACTAACAACTTAGTCACAGTTCTAAACGAAACAAAGAACACTTTAACAGAATTTGCTAAGTCTATGAACGAATTGAACGCAAGTGGGAGGGCTATCGTTTTAAATAGGGCTTTAGCTTGGGATGACCAAGCGCATATCACAATCGAGAACGAATACGGAAAAGATAAATGAACACGAACATAAAGATCGAAGGCGAACGCATCCACCTAAGTGGAAACGAACCAATAGTATACTCAGTAATAGGGTATGACCTTTTGACTTTAGGAATCCGTTCGGCTAGTTTTTCGAACATCTTTAACGTCCCAGCCAACAATCAAAAGAATAGAGACATATTAAACGTCTCTGAATTAATCAACTCAACAAATGACGAACCTTACAAGTCACTGACTGCAATCATTGACGTGGACGGGTCTGAAGTGGTCAACGGTGTAGCCACGTTAGAGGGCTTTGACGGTAACAACTATCAACTAAGCATTAAAAGCGGGGACGGTAATTTCTTTCAGCTAATCAAATCGGTTAGCTTAACTAGCTTAGCGGACTACCTAACACCGTTAACACATGACTACAGCATTGCGGGAGTCGAGGCGTTGCGTGACAAGTCAACAGGAATAGTATATCCTAACATTGATTACGGATTCTTTGACAAGGCCGACACATCGACTTATCGATACGACTTTTTTCTGCCATCGCTTTATCTAAAGTTCATTATCGATTCGGCTATTGAGCTGATCGGGTATAGGACTATTGGCGACTTATGGACGGATGACGTGTACAGTACTTTAGCGATACCCGCTAAGAATGTGGTAGGTACAAATAACGACTACATTGTTGATTATGAATTTATAAACGGTGTTTTGCCTTTCGGATTGCTATCTGTTAAGGAATCCGTTTACATTGATAACTCGATTGTTAAAGCACCGATAAACTTTCCAAGCGTAATTACAGACGCGGACGGGCTTTATCGAGACACGACAATAACGGGGCTTGGGTATATAACTTTCGGTTATAACTTTCCGTCTACATATTCAGCACTGACTACGTTTGAGTTTAATCTAAACGGTCAGTTTACAACAAATAGCCCACAGTCTTTCTATCGAAATCTATTCGTTACATCTGCGATAATGCGTATACAAATGGATGTATACAACAAGACTACGGGAGCCGTTGATGGTATCGCATTTAGCTTTGAATATGAATATTACACAGCGACTTACATAGACCAAAACGGAACGACTAACCTAACTCAAGAAATATATTCGCCAACAATACCTATTAACATCGAGGTTTTGAACGCTGGATTTCTGGCATCGATAGCGGGGACGGCCACTAACTTTGTGATGGTATGGAAGATCGAAAGCGAAATTGAATTTAGTCCACTTGAAACCAAGCCCGCAGCGGTGACGGATAATCTAGGGTCGTTTAGTTTTTCAGATTTTAGCATGAACATTGAGCAAATCGATAATGCCATTATACCCTCGACTGTTAATGTCTTAGATTCATTTGAAGATATTAACGTAGGTAACGCATTTCTTTACACGTGCAATGTTATGGGCGTGTTTCCAAAGGTTGATGAATACAACAAGACAATAGAACTCGTTCGTGTTAATGACGTAGTTAATAACAAGCCGAACGCGTTGGACTGGTCTGAAAAACTAGACCTAAGCACAAAACCAAAGGTTTCATTTAAGCTAGGCAACTACGCTCAAAGTAACTACTTCCAATATTCGAATGACGAAAGCGATCCGTTCTTATCGGCTTTAACCAATTACGGACGCGGAACATTTTCAATAGCTGACACTACAATAGACTTGGAAAGCGAAGTATACACCGCACCGTTCTCTTTGTGCGCTATTGACTTGACGTTATTAAATGACACGCGTAGTATGGCTAAAATCTTCACGGGCAACAAATACATATTTGACGGCACGAATTACAACTTAGACCCAGACGCTAAGATTGAAGGCTTTAAAACTAGAATAGTCAAGCTTAACAGATCAACAACTAGTCTATTGCAGATAACTGGGGGCACTACTATTGCAACTAATTACGAAGTAGCCAATAATAATATACTTTTTCAAAACGTGCTAAACCAAAGATTTAGTTTACTCAATGACGCAACGAAAAAAACAAAAGTAGTTGAATGCTTTATAAGACTAACCACAGTTGATATTGAGAACTTTGACAGCACGATACCAATATGGATAGACTACTTTAATGATTACTTTTACATCAACAACGTAAGCGAGTTTAATTTAACAGCAAGCGAAAGCACCTTAGTAACGCTCATAAGACTATAGCAATGGAAGAGAATATTTTATTAAGCATCGGGATAGACCAAAAACAAGTTGAGGAAGCAATTTCAGCAGCAGCCGAAGCGCGTAGAGAGATCGATAAATTAAGACTAGCGAATAAAGAACTATCCAAAGCTGAGGGAGATAACTCCGTGGCAATCACCAAAAACAACATTACGATAAAAGAAAATAGTAAAAGCCTAAGAGAAAATGAAAGAGTCGTTATAGCAAACAACAAAATACAAAGCCAAAGTTCTGGAACCATTGAAAAGCTAAGAGCAGAACTGTCGTTAGTGTCTCAGCAATGGGCAAAGGTTACGGATGCAGAAGGTGCAAACTCAGAAGAATCTAAAAAGCTAGGAAAGCGAAAGTTAGAGTTAACAGAAATATTAAAGAAAGAAGAAAAAGCCACAGGCGACACTAGACGAAATGTTGGAAACTATACCGATTCAATAAAAGAAGCGGTCGGGGCAACGGGTTCATTTGGTCAGGGGTTAGTTGGAATGGTTAGCGGATTGAGAGCCGCAACGGTTGCTTCGTTAAAATTCTTGGCTACTCCATTAGGGGCTGCGATTGGCGCGGTTGCTTTGGTCATCGGTTCGGTCGTAGGGTTATTTAAATTATTCACCGCTTCACTAAACAGAAGCGAAGAAGGTAGTGCTGCATTGGCTTCTGTCATGAATGTATTCAAAGGAATATTAGGAGGCGTACAGAGTGCGCTTGAACCCGTTGCAACATTCTTAGTTGAGGGCGTTGCAAAAGGGTTTGAAATATTAGGGGCTGTTGTTGAAAAAGTTTCAAAGCAAGTTCAGAACGCATTGTCATTTTTAGGATATTATAAAACATCGGTTGCGTTAGGTGTGTTAACAAAGAAGATTAAGGAAACGTCTATCGCCACGGCTCAACTAGCTAAAGCCGAAGCAGAACTAAATGGTATTAGAAGGCAACAAGGAAAACTTCAATTAGAATTTCAAACTCAAGCCGAAAAGCTTCGTCAGCTAAGAGACGATGAATCTAAGTCAATGCCTGATCGTATTAAGGCTAACAAAGATTTAGGGGCTTTATTAAAAGATCAAGCTGAATCGGAATTGTTATTGGCTCAAAGGGCTTTAGAAATTTCAGAATTAAGAATCAAAGCCGAAGGAGATAGCACAGCGAACCTAGACAAAAAAGCAGAAGCGGAACTTAAAATACTTGAAATACAAGAGCGTGTAAACTCACAACGTAGCGAACAGCTAACAAATGAAAACAGCTTGATCCGTGAACAAACACAAATCATTCAACAAGAAACCGACAAAAGAACGGCCATAGCTAAAGAGGCATTTGAAAAAAGAAGAGATGACCAACTAGACGCGCTCATTTCATTTGAAGAAATGGATATCGAGTTCGAAGAAGCTAAAGAGCAAAGAATGCTAGTGACTGCTGATCGCGAAATTAACGACCTAAAGGAACGATACGCGAACGGATTAATATCTAAGCAAGAATATGAAGACAGCTTAACAGAGATCGAAGCGGGCGCAATAGCTATCAGAATGATTAATGCTCAACTGGCAATCGATGACGCTAACAATGATTTGACAATCAGCGAAGCCGAACGAGTCGCAATCATTCAATCCGCTGAAGATGAAATTCAAGGCATTAGAGCCTCTAGTTTAGATGCGCAATTAAAAGCGAATCAAATGGCATCCGATGCTTTGGATGCTCAAAATAGCGCGGTTGCACAGGGTAAAGTAGACCTTGCAAACTTTGCTGTTAACTTTGCTATCGAATCACTCGGAAGGGAAACCGCAGCGGGTAAAATATTTGCGGGTATTCAAGCCTTTATAAATACAGCTACAGCCGTGTCTCAAGCTTTGCCAAATATACCACTTGCAGTATTAACGGGTATATCGGGCGCGGTTCAAATAGCTAAGATCGCTTCTACAAATGTGCCGCCAGCACAAGCTCAAACAGGAACTTCAAGAGTCCCTTCTACTGGAGGAAGACAGACAGGCCGAAGATCGTTTGCGGACGGTGGGCATACTGGAAACGGATACGGCTACTCAGACGAAACTGGATTCAGACAAGCGGGTATAGTTCACGAAAATGAATATGTAGTTCCTAAATGGCAAGTCCAAAGCCCTAAGTTTTCGGGCTTGATTGGCTCGTTAGAATCTTCAAGGCTCAAAGGATATGCGGACGGGGGATTTGTTGGAAGGTCTGCAAGCGGGGCTAATGCTGGCTTTGATATTAATGCTATCATTTCGGCTATTGAGAATATGCCTTCACCCGTTGTATCGGTCATTGACATTCAAGCTAAGGCGAATAGCAGAAATAAAGTAAGGGTAGAGAGTAGGTTGCAATAAAAAGGCTACCGATTAGAGTAGCCTTTTTTGAATGTTCATGAAGGGTAGTTCATGTTTATTTTTTCCGCTTTGCAGTGTCTTGTAAAACACTCTATATGACCACCCATTTGATCTGTGGTTATAATACCTTCTTTTAGTGTTCTCATTAACTTTACTGAGAACCTCCATAAGTTATCTTGAGTGACCTCTGTGATAGCTAAGATTACCTCTCTATTGCTTGTAAATGCTGCGCTGTTTCCCATTTCTGTGTATCCCGTTTCTGTGTTTGTCATGTTCTTATCGTTTTGTATATTCAAATATACGCAAGGCATCGAAACTTGTTAGTCTAGTTTATACGAGTGGCATCATTATTATACAGACGGTTTATACCTTAACCTTTTCACCATTTTTAATCAATAACTTTTCGGTCGGCTTCTTATCGTAGTCGAATACAAAGCCCTGACGAAGGTAGTACGGAGTGGACTTCATGCCGTTGGCGTATAGCTTATTTTGGCCTATTCGGTTGCTCATTATTTTAGAGTTACAAGATCATCGGTTAGCTTAGATAATAGCCCTTCGTTACATAGGTAAGTAATAACCTTTTTAAGGTCAGGGTAACTTATGTATACACCACACCTGTATAGCTCTAAATTAAGCCTATGCAATGTTTTTACTTCTATTCCAGAAGCGTATATTGTTAAAATACAATCCATTAAATAAGCAGAATCTTCTGTTAATGTAACATTGCCTTTCTTGTCAAATAAAGTTTCTTCTTTTATCTTAAAAAGCGATTTAATTATTTTCATATTTATTTAGCTAAGTCTGTTTCTATTTTATGTACAAGCTTTGAAAGCCGTTCAACTTCGACCGTTAACGAATCAATCTTAGTTTTATTTGCATCTTCATTTTTTGGATTAATAACGGATTCATTATACAGATCATCAAGCGTGGCCGACTTACCTGAGTAATCAATAAAGGGATCTTTTGAAAAGTTGTGATACATCCTATTGTCATAAACATAGATACAAAGTCCTTCAGCGTTACCAATTTCTTGGTCTAAAGACCCAGCCCATTTACAACCTAGTTTAAAGAGCCGTTTTTGAATCGCCTTTGAATGCGCTACGCTTAGCGTCTTAAATTTTAAATCTTCCATAGTGATATGTTCGTTACCTACCTTTTACGAAGGTTACGCAATAAGGTTCGGAAAAGGTAGGAGTTATTTCAAAATACATCACAGTCGCCACTTTTTATTGAACTCACAAATAGCTTTTCTGATCACGCTACTCTTAGATACTTTTCTGCGCTCGGCTATTTCTGTGAACTCTTGCTCCATGGAGTTCGGAACTAAAGCCCTGACTACTCTCGTATTAACATCTTTCGATTCTTTTATGGCCATGTTTCAAGGATTGTTTACCAAATATAAGGATTTTTGTATAAAGCAAAAAAAGTGAAGGAAATCTTTATACGAGGCGTAATTACTCCGCAAGAATTTGAACAAGATTTTGAGGACTCAAGTCTGCCGACATATTCATATGATGATCTAGTCCGCGACCTTCAAGGCGTTAGCGAAGCGACTGTCTTTATTGATTCGGTCGGTGGCATGGTAGAAGAAGGAATGAAGATGTACAATCTGTTAAAGGGGTTGGATATTACAACGGTATCAATTAACGCTTCTTCGATTGCCTCTATTGTTTTCTTAGCTGGAAAAAATAGACTAGTGACAAAAGATCAAACGCCTAACATGACCATTCATAATGCATGGATCAAAGGCAAAGAGATCGAGGACATGACATTGAACGCTAATACGCTGACCGAACTCAAAGCAGACTTCGAGGCGATGGATGCGGAACTAGTAGCGATCTACAAGGAAAAGACGGGGCTTAAAGATTCAACGCTACTCGCTTTGATGTCTCAAGAAACAGACATCGGTAGTCAAGCGGTTGAACTAGGTTTCGCTCATGGGTACTACGAAAAGGAATTAAAGGCTGTCACGGCCTCGAAAAATAAATTAATAATGTTTAACTATAAATCAATCACAATGGCTACGGAAGCAGCAGAAAAAAGGTTGACAACTATTGAGGCAATGCTTAAGGGTTTGAAAAACCTTTTTACGGGCAGTGCCAAAAATATGATTGTCAAATTAAATGACGGAACTACTGAACTCTTTGTATACAGCGAAGACGGTGAGTTCGAAGGTAAGCGTGCGGTAATCGCAAGCGAAGGAATGCCAACAGAAGAGAATGCGCCAGAGGGTGAGCATACTTTAGAAGACGGTAGAGTGATCACAATTGGCGCAGACGGTGTTGTTGTATCGGTCGCTGAAGCGGTAGACGGTGAGGCTTTGGCTTCGCAAATAGTCGCTTTAGAAGAAGAAAAGAAAGCGATGGAAGATGACAAAGAAAAAATGTCAAACGAAATCAAAGCTTTAAAGGCTCAGATTGTTAAAAAGGAAAAAGACTTTGATTCTAAAGTTTCCGAAATCAACGAGCAAATGAAAGCATTGAAGACGGAAGTAATGGGAGGCGGTGACACGAAAGTGCTATTAAAGGCTGCATCTATTACAAATGAAGACTTCTCGAAAATGTCTATCGTAGAAAAAACACGCCAGCTTGCAATGCAAAAGGCTAGAAACTTAAACTCATAAAAAAAAGAAACAATGTCAAAATTTAAGAATGTAGCGATTAGTTTGCCTAGCAATACCTATGCTGGTGAATCTTACGCAGAATATATGACTCCAGCACTACTAAAGCCGAAGGGCATAGTAGACAGAGGTCTAGTAACACCTATCCAGGGATTCAAGGATAAGATCGCCTTATTAGGCGCGGACGCAGCTTTGGAGTTGAAGAACCCAAGCGCAGTATTTTCATCACAATCAAGCGGCTTAGTAAGGAATGAGAAATCATTGCAACTAGTAAAGTATGAACTCCAATTACAGACTGATTACGATGCCTTGAGAACTACATGGGAGGCCACAGAATTAGGGGCTGGTTCGTTTGCTGATTACCTTGGAACTCCAAGATTGAGCAACTTCTATCTTAACAATATTATCGCGCCAAAATTAGGCGGCGTTAACGAGCAACTTTACTTACTAGGTAAGGCTGGCGTTAATTACGGTGGGTCAACTGCTACGGGTATTAGTGCTGATTACGCGGGCATCCTTGGCCAGTTAGAAGCTGGTTCGGACGTTAATAAATACAAGTTAAGCGCGGTGGCTTCGGCTACTCAAGCGTTAACGGCTATTGCCACAGGCACAGTTGGAACCGCTACTATCACGGTTACGGACGGTACTAAAATACAAGTTGGCAATCAGCTAACCATTACAGCCGCTAACCAAGCGCAACAAATCGGAGGCACTACTATCGTAGGTCAGACCGTAACGGTTGCTGCGGTATCGGGCGAAACTGTAACGGTTAACGAAGCTATCACAGGTGCAACGGATTCAACGGCTGGTGTTATTCAGTTCGTGAATAAGTTCAATGTGATTGATGTTTTGAACTTCATTTATAACACTATTCCTCAAGTAGTGAAGGACATGGACAACACTAGAATCTTAGTTTCCGCTCAAATTGCAGACGCTTACAGAGTTGTCAACGGTGAAGCTGGAACTGGTGCTGGTGGGTACTTTAGGGAAGATTACTTCCAGTCAAGCGGTATCCCATTCTTAGGGTTGGTTATCGAAAAGATGCCACTTTGGTTACCGAATACAGTAGCTGTATGGAATCCTTCTAACGTGTTTGTTGGTTTTGATTTGATGTCTGATGACGTTAATGTGGAAGTATTATACTTAGGTCAGACAACTGGCGATAGAGTATTCAGAGCCATCAACTCAATGAAGTCGGGGACTCAATACAAGTATGGTGCTGAAATTCTTTACATCAGGCCAAAGGCTTAATTAAATAGGGAGGCTAAAAACCTCCTGTTTTTAACTTTAAAATATAAATAGATATGTGTAACGCATTAACAGTAAGCCTCGCACCAGCATGTTCAGCACTCCAAAAATCGGGTGGGTTGGATTTACGGGTGTGGATCGCTTTACTCGCAGACATAACATCAAAAACGGATGGTACAGGGAATAGTATCACGGCAGTAACTTTCGCGGCATCTAAAGGCTTTATTACAGCGAGGGGGAAAAGGTATAAGAACAACAGCGTAATGGCTTTGGCAGTAGGTGAAAATAAGAACCTACGAACTCAAGCCATCAACTTGGTTCTCTATTACGACACAGCGGCAGAACTAGCAGCGATTGAAACATTGCTAGACGCGGAAGGCGTTTGTGTTTTTGTCGAAACCAATAGCGGTCAGATTGAAGCATGGGGCATGAACTTAGGCTTGAACTATGACAACTTCGGGCTAAAGGCATCTGCATTAGATGGCGGGTCGGGAACGGCTTTACTTGATCCGAACGTGTTTACTTTGGGACTAACGGGCGACATGGAGAACTTGCAGCTAATATTTAACGATGCTGCCACCGATCCAACGACTCTAACGGCCGATATCGCTTATCTAGACAACTTGGTTATTTAAGTAATCTTCATTCATTCATATGTTAAAGCACTCTTAGAAATAGGAGTGCTTTTTTTATGGCCATGTTCTAACGCTTTTACACGACTATTAACTAATTTAGTCGAAAATACAAAGCGATGAAATATAAAGCTATTCAACAATTTTCGATTCATATTCCCATTGATAACAGAACGATCACAGATACAGGCTTTACAGATGAAGACGTAGAGATATTATTTAAGCGTTGGCCAAATAAGTTTAATCATAATTTCGCATTAATCGGAGAGGTGGAGGAAGTGATAAAAGACGAAGCCGATTCTTTCCCACAAGACGCGCCAAACAAAGACTGGACTGTTAAGCAGCTTAGAGACTACGCATCGATGAACGGCATTAAGCTAGGTCGTGCAAAGTCTGAGGACGCGATTCTGAATGCCATAAACAGGGCTTTAGATGGCGAGTAAACGAAACGCATTTAGAAACCAACCAATCGAAGCCGAAAAGCAAAAGCCCAACTTCGCTAAAAAAGGTGCGTTCGGCTTGGTGAAAGATGCGGTCGCTGGACTGTATAAGAATGCTATTGCGTACATCGAAAAGTCGCAAAACGGTTGGTACTATTATGGTGAACGCGATGACTTGCCCAATCAGATCATTGAGCATATCAACAATAGCGGGACGGCTACTATTGCCATAAATAAGCTAAAACAGTTTATTGAAGCTGACGGGTTCGCAGACGAAGCCACGGGTAATGCGATGGCCAATAAAGATCAAACCTGGAATGAAGTGCTTTCTGAAATCGTAGAAAATCAATGTAAGCTTAACGGCTTTGCTTTAAAGGAGTTCTTTAACTACGAAAACAAGATTGTAGAAACTAAAGTAGTTCCTATTCCTTGGATTCGTAAGCGTAACGATAACTTTAGAGTCAATCGATTAATGGGTGAAATGTCTAAAATGGAAAACCACACCATAACATACCGTGCTTATAATGGTGACTTAGATAAATATCAGAGGCGCGAAATCATTAAGCAAGAGCAAAAGGAACACAGCCAACAACTAGGTGAAATATTTTACTGCTTTCGCACAAAGTTAGGCCGTAACTACGATCTATATCCAGTGCCTGACTTTTACGCTGGCATTGAAGATATTATAAGTGACGGGGCTATTTCACAGCTAGAAGCCTCAAACATATTGCAAGGTTGGCGCGCTCAGGTTGTAGTAGCCACTGGTGTCATTGACGACCAAAACGAAGACGATGACGGAAAGACACCTAAAGACTACTTTGATGCGAACTTAGAACAGTTCTGCGGCGCAGATGCTGCAAGGGTATTGCATCTTCAAGCAAGCACGCCCGAAGAAATGGCCAAGGTTACGGTGCTGGATAACAAAGAGATAATTGACATGACCGAAAAGTCTACGATTCGAGTAGGTGAAAAGGTGTGCAGGCTTGCGGGTGTTCCTCCTATTTTGTGCGGCTTTAAAACGGCTGGCACGTTAGGGAATGTTCAAGAACTCAAAAACACAATGGATTTATTTTACATATCTATTATAAATATTCAGAACTATATTACGTACAAGCTTAACTCATTAAAACCAAACCTACTTAATGGCGAAAATTTAGACTTTACGATATCTAAATTAAACCCATTCAGCTTACTACCCGATTCTATTCTAAGCAGATTAACAGACCAAGAGGTTCGGCTATTGTTTGAAATTCCAAAAGTGCAAACCGAAATTGATGAACTAGGCCAGCCGATTACCGCTATTGACACGGAAGCCGATACCACAAATTCCGTCCTGAGAGACTTAACAGGCCGACAAATTCAAGGATTTCAAAGGATAATTCGAAAGTTTAATCAAGATCAATTTACTTATGAACAAGCAGCCGTTTTACTAAAAAGCAGCTACGGTTTTACAGATGAGGAAGTAGATATATTTCTTGTAACTAAAGAAGAAGAGGAGGAAGAAGATGCAATTAACTAAAGCAAACTTAGCTGTTTATTCTCAGTTCACGACCAATATAACGGATCGAATGATAGACCCGCACATCTTGAATGCACGAAAGTATGACGTACAGCCGTACCTAACAGCCGATATGGTGACGGCTATCTTAGCATTGGCAGATGATGCAGATAACGAACTAGCTACATTTTATAACGACTACGTTAAAGAGGTATGGGCGTTAGCTACTTATATCCGATTTATGGTAGAGCACGGTATTAATGTAACTCAGTTTGGAGTTACAAAGCCAACTGATCCGCGTGGCACCTATACGCAAGTGGGTGAAGTTGAGAGGGCTAATATTCTAAGAATGAAACGCGCTGACATGGCCGTTGCTGTTAGCGAAATGACCGACCGATTGAAGAAGGTTCTGTTTACTTTCGATTCTGTTATTTATGTTGAAAGCAAAACGATTAACAGCCGCGTTAATATTATTAGCCCAATCAAGAGAAAAAATAAAAGACCGTTCGGATTCAGAAACGGACGTTACGACTATGACGTTTTAAATTAAAAAAATGGCAACAGCAGCAGAATTAAAAGCGACATCGAACGCGCAACTAGCTAGTAATGGTCAAATCCCAGCGGTTAAGCATAGAACGGTTAACGATGCGATTATAGATGAAATGTTTTTATCGCAGTCTCGCGGTAATGTTTTGTCAGGTGTTCAAGCTGCGGCCGCTTTGGCTGCGGGTGACGAAGTAATCGTTATAAGAGGCGGTGCGGCTTATAGGCTTCAAGCTGACGAATTTGGTTTTATTGAAAATCTTGTTGATTTAGCGGACGTTAATATTTCAAGCCCAGCCAACAATCAAGCGATAGTATACGATTCGGCAACGTCTCGATTTATTGCTAAGACACTGGCGTTAACACAGACTAGCCAGATCGATCTCGGCACAAATGCCACAGCATGGAACGCATTAGGCTTCGAATCTTCAAGGGCTCAAGGTATTTATACAGCTAGTAATACATTGACTTTAACAAATGTCAACAACTTATACAGCTTCACTTTACAAATTACAAACACGGGTGAGACGGTATTAACGATCGCGGGTATAACAGTTGATTTCAAGGATTCGGTATTACCAACGGGTGTGACATTTGCCTCGAACGCTTTGACTTTTCCAGATGATTCAGCAGTAGTCTATAATATTATAGGTGTATCATTTGACGGCACGACCTTCGATTGTAAAATGGAACTAGACGGATCAAGTAATCCGCTGTCTATTATTGGAGGGGGAACGGGTGCTGTTAATGCTAGTGGAGCGAGAGCTAATTTAGGAATCAACTTAAATGACTATCAGTTAATTTCGGAAAAGGGAGCAAACAACGGATATGGCAGCCTTGATTCTGGCGGTAAAGTGCCGTTAACTCAGCTTCCGTCAACGCTACTACAATATCAAGGGGTGTGGAATGCCTCAACAAACACACCAACACTTATCAATCCAGACACTAGTAAGGTGTCTTACGTTTATAATGTCAGTGTTGCAGCGACTAGATTCGGTATTGTTTGGAGCTTAGGTGACTGGCTTATTTATAACGTCAATGGAGATGTGGAAAAAAGTGACAATTCCGATGATGTAGTTAGCGTAAATAGTCAAACTGGGGCTGTCGTTTTAAATACCTCTAACATAAGCGAGGTAACGAATTTATACTACACAGAAGCGAGGGTTTCAGCAAATACAGATGTAGCAGCAAATACCGCTAAAACAGGAATTAGCTCAGAACAAGCAACGATTTTATCAAACACAAGCGGAACTAATACGGGTGATCAAAGCCTACCAACTGACTTTGTGAGCGCATCTAGTGGAGGAGCTTTCGGTGGATCTATATCTGCCACAAATTTATCGGGAACTAATACTGGCGACCAAACTTTACCTACTGACTTTGTGAGCGCGTCTAGTGGGGGAGCTTTTGGGGGAGCTATATCTGCCACAAATTTATCAGGAACTAATACGGGTGATCAAAGCCTACCCACTGACTTTGTGAGCGCATCTAGTGGAGGAGCTTTTGGAGGAGCTATATCTGCCACAAATTTATCAGGAACTAATACGGGCGACCAAACTCTATCGGGATATGCTTTATTAACAGGCGCAAATTTTACAGGTAATATTAATTCTGGGGGCACTGTTTTTACTGGTGGCGGTAATATAGGCATAGGTGGCTCTGCCAATCCTTACTACTCTTTTCATAATGTGGCAGGAGCAAGAATGGGGTATATACAAATAGCCGAATCCTTAGGTATGTTTATAAAATCAGAGGCTTTTAATCTAATTACTTTACAAAATAATGTAACAGTAAGTGGAAACCTAACCGCTACTTCATTTACAGGAATCGGCTCGGGAATTACAGGAGTGAATGCAGACCAACTAGGGGGTGTAGCTGCTGTGAATTATGCCCGAACAGACATAAACGAAACCTTTATAGCAGGCTTAACTGTGACAGGGGGAGAAATATCTGCGGATGGCCTTTCTTCGACTTTCGGAGATTTTAGCTCTAATGTAGAAATAGCAGGCTCACTGACAAAGGGTAGTGGGACGTTCCTTATTAAACACCCATTAAAGATCAAAGAAAAGACACATCGATTAGCGCATTCATTTGTTGAAGCACCAAGAGGGGACAATATTTATAGAGGTGTTCTAACGCTTGAAAACGGCTTTGGCACTATTAACATAGACGAACATTCACGTATGACCGAGGGCACGTTCACGGCTCTTAACAAGAACATACAATGCTTCACTACAAATGAAAGCGGATGGACTTTAGTTAAAGGCAACGTAAAGGGTAACATCTTGACAATCGAATCAAAAGAAGTTTGTAACGATACTATTTCGTGGCTAGTCATTGGCGAACGTCATGACCAAACATTTAAGGATTCAAGCATAACCGATGGCGAGGGTAATTTAATTGTTGAACCGTTAATTAAAGAAGCGTGAACGGAGCAATATTAGGGTATTACCAACAAATGCCAGTAGCATTTACGCCAACTTTTTATCAGAAGTTTCCCGCGTTGACTATTGGCATTTCAACTTATAAGCTTAACAATGTTCCGTTTGCTTTAGAGGCTTTTAAGGTTAGCACATTAATCAAAGAGGACATTAAGTTCTTCAATGATAGATTTATTAGCAAGGATCAGATCATTGCGCTCAATGCGCTGCCAAATGGGAACGGAACCATAACGGCTTCAAGGGTATTTAATCAAGCCAATATTGCAACTGAATACACGGCTGCTAGTATATTTGCTTATCAAACTTCTGAGGTCGTAGTTGACGAAAAAAACAATCCAACATTTAAATTTGTTGGAAGCAATATGATTATACCAGCACTTCCCGAAATCAGAGGGGCGTTCTCGTTTTTCTTTGTTGGGGACATTCGAGTTCTGACTCAATCTTATTTAATATGGAGCGAAGATTACAGGGACGGAATAGGGAATGGATTTTCTATATTTGATAACAACGGAAACATTCAGTTCATAGAATGGAATGGAACGGGTTATGTTAATCAAACAACTTATTCAACGGCTCGGGAATTTTCAGTTACAGAATTTTCAAGAGATGCGGACGGTAAATATAGAATGCGAGTTAATGGCACAACAGTATCTACAAGTTCAACGACTAGTACTTTGACATTCCCAATTCAATCTTTGCGGATCGGTAATTCTGCGGGGGGTGGAGGTCAAACAGCTTTGACTGCAGACTTGGGCGCAATACTATTGTTCAACTCCGATATTGCAAACGAAAGAACTGCCATGACAAATGACTTGATAAGGTACTTTGATGTTTAGTTTGTCAAAGCCATGTAGGCCAGTAAAGCCGCCAATAGGAGGAGGAGGCGGACACGTACCGCCAAAGCCGCCAGTACCGCCAACCCAAGATTAAGGCTATGAACAAAAGGATAATGATAAATATAAAGCAAGCGGCTAAAGCTATGCCGTTTGTTTGCTTAATTGTTAACTGCTTGTCATTGGTCTTTTACGATTCCAAATGGTACGATCAAAACGTATACTATTTACTTAGTCAAATAACAGGGCATGGCTTTCTTTTATTAGTTGGGTACGCGTTCTTCGCTCATTATCATAGGCTTTGTTATTATACTCTAATCAGTATTTACGGTCTAATTTCTCTTAATCTTTTAAACATATGTTACTATCTATTCGGAGGCTTTCCGTTTTACTTTTATTATTCTGCCGCTATTATGCTTATAAGTTTATCCCTTTCGGTTATATTTATAATCAAAAGAAAATGAGTAATACAAGCGTAGAGTTACAAGCGGTTCATTATATGGGCTATCCAGCAATTTTTTTGTTGTCACCGTTGTTTCTTTACTTCGGGATCGACCAAGAAATATTTGTAATATTGTGCAGTTTGATGATTGTCGATAGTTTTTTGGGCGGGGTTAAGTCGCATCGGCTTCATAAAGTACTTCCAAACAAGTTTCAAAAGTGGGAGTGGCAAAAGTTTTGGTGGGGGTTATCTATAAAGATAATGATCGCCGCGCTTCCGTTTCTATTGGCCGTCTTAGCTATTACGTTTCAATATGATGGTAAATGGTTTATCGATGCTTGTTTAAAAATTATGATAGTATCCGAAGTCTATTCAGTACTGGGGAATATGTACGCAATCAAGAACCGAACTGACGTTAAGAAGATAGACGCGTTTTCAATGCTACTGCATACGATCCGCGAAACGATTTACTCATGGATAATAACATCACTAAAGAAGATAGAGAAATCAAAAGACTGCGACTTTAAAGACAGAGAATGAACATACCATTTACGTTTATGGAACTTTGCATTACTGACGAACCAATCAGTCAAGAGATCGCAAACAAGCTACTACACTTTCATATCTTACCGATGTCAAAGGTAAGGCATGAACTAGGCTCGTGGATCACCGCAAGCCAAAACAGCGGCTACCGTCCTAAAGCCTACGAACTAATGAAGGGTCGCAGCGGAAACAGCCAACACACGTTTGAGGGTTCGGGTGCAGTCGACTGGACTTGTAAAAAATCTAAACTACTTCAGCTATTTAATTTGATAATAGAAAATACAGAATACAATCGAATAGCTATCTACGAAAATTTCATACATTGTGACTACGGTTCTAACGATGGTTTTCGTTATATTTACGAGAGCGATTCAAAAAGCGAATGGACATTAACTAAAACTATAAAGCTATGTTAAAAGGACTATTAAAAAATATCAGTATCAAAGGGGTGTTTAACACCATCTTTCCAAAGGCCGAAAAAACTAAAGTCGGCCAGTTCGTTAGTGGTGTGGTTAACGGGGCTACTCAGGGAACGCCATTGACATTCATTCAAGACTTTGCCAAATCCTTCTTTGATACGAACGAAGATGGAAAAGTAGACATCGAAGATTTTAAAGGTATGAACATAAAGACATTCGGAATGGGAATAGGATTCCTAGCGTTCATGGCTTTGTTAGCATACCTTTTTCAAAGCATTTAAAATTCATAGTAGTTTGTTTAGTTGTTTAGTTTAGACGGTCAGCAATGACCGTCTTTTTTTATGCTTTAACTAATCGGTAAGCTTGATAAAAAGAGAGCATCGACACGAGGCCAAAGCCAACAAAGCATATTCCAAAGACTGATCCCGTGACTATACTTGTCACCATGTCGGCCACGTTGAACGCTAACAGCGTCATGAACCAAAGGCACGCAAAGCCTATTACTATTCTAGTTGCTATTTCTATCATTTTCGTTTATTTAAAAGCCAAACAACCGCACCGACTAACGATGCGATTGTAGCTATATTTGTGATTAGTTCCATATTAAAAGGTGTGAGTTGTTATCAATTACATTGAGAGTTTTTTCTTGGTTTGCTTTTGCGTAAAGATAATCTCTACTTTCTTTATTAGTCATTTCTGTTTGACCAATAACAGTGTACTTGTTAGTCTCAAATAATACTCTTCTAATCTCTCTTACTGTTAATGCTAGTGCTTCCATAATCTTTATTGTTTCGTATACCCAAATAAACGCAATCCTTTTTTATTGGTTGCGCTTATTTATATGGGCGGTACTAAAATTATTCAGTCGGTAAATTATAACTAGTTAGCACTTGTTTTTAAAACGTTTTTCTCTACCGTGATTTCAAAATCATAGTGCCAACTTTCATCAGATCCGCAACTCAAAGCGTATGTTAAGCTGCTAGGCTTTACAAGTATACCCGTTACAACTCTTTGCAACTGATCATTATCTGTGTGAAGATAAACCATGTCGCCAATATTATAATAATTGTGTATGTGCATAATGTTATTTATTCAAAATTACCCAAACCTTCTTTTGCCTGTCCCGTTTCTTGTTCCTTATCCGTTGCTTTTCCTTTAGAAACCTCCCAGTCTCAGGGTCGGCCATTAGCTGCTTAGTGCGCTCACGTGTGTACTTCGCTTTGCAATCGTGGCAGACTTTGCTTCTTTTCCCGTAACGCCTTAGAGGCTGCTGGAGTTCGCACCTTACGCACTCCTTACTTTCCTCTATGACGTACTTAGTTGCCCAGTCGCTACTCACTCCCAAGGGGCTTTTTCTTCGTCCGTGAAGCTTTGATTACTTGTCGGAGGCGGTGCGCTTTGATCTGACTTGTCAAACTTCCAGCACTGAATAGTATTGAAGTATCTAATTTCGCTTGATTCGTCTTTCTGCCACTTTCTACCCTTTAGATTAAGGTGAGCCGTTACGGTGTCGCCTACCTTCATATGGTCTAGGCTATCACATTTGTCTTGAATCACTTCCATTATAATAGTCTCTGGATACGTTGGGTTGTCAGCTACCTCTAATACAAATTCCCTTTTACAAAACTTATCATTTACGTGATTAGTCGGGAAAACTTTGATTACTTTTCCTGTTAATTCGATGCTCATATTATTTCTTTTTTGGTTTTGGTTTGTCTCTATTTACTTCTTCGGCTCTTAACATCTTGTATAAGAGTAGTTCGCTTATGGTTCGGTTCTTAGGCTCTTCCATATTTAGCTGAATGAACCTATAAGCCATATTAATACCGTCATGCAAATCAAATATAACCTCTCTCAATTCGTCCTCGTCCATTACTTTATATTTATGTGTTTGCTTAATTCATTCAATGTCTCTTCGGTTAGGTGTATCTTTCCTTTTGCATCCCAAACGTCCGTGACTTCTTTGTGTTCGATAGCGTAGCCGCTCATGTACTTGTTTTCGTGCGTGCTGTTGGCATCTTCTACCATCTCAGTGTATATCGCAAACTTATAATTATCGGAGTGCATTACGGCATTTAAGAATCGTTTGCATTTTCCTGTGGCTACGTCTCTACTATCTACCCAAATGTTATCGCTTTCGGATAGGGCTTTCTTTATGTCTTCAAATTCCATACTTGTTATACGTTTAGTTTTCCGTTTGGGTTGTTTGATTTTCCGATTATTTTTACAACAAATGAATTAAAGCCGCTAGCTATGTAGGTGTTATGCTTTAATGACAATCTATTTAGCTGAAACTTATCATTACATTGCAATATATCTTCTAGCATATCTTTAGGAACTTTGACAGATCCACTTCCGTCTCGCTTAATCCATGAGATAAACTCTAATTCTTGCGCTTTTTTAATCATGGCTTAATCTTAAATGTCACCTCGACAGTATAATTATTCAGAGCGTATTTGATTTTGGTTCTGTCAATTTCAATGTGTCCGACTGTTTTATCTTTGCATAGATATTTATAAAATAGATCAGTCTCTTGGTGCTCGGCCTTTTCTATTGGCGTTTCTGGTAAGGATTTAAATTCGCTCATAGGAATAGTTGTTTTTGATCGCTAGAGATTTGCATCCGTTCCAATCTGTTAAGTGTTTGTTTCAAAATTCTTATCTGAGTATACGCGCTTTGCCTTTCTTTGGTTGCGTAAATGTTATTTACTTGCTTTTCAAGCTTGCAAATAACACCGTTGATGTTGTCTATTTCTTCTAACATTACCCTTTTATAATTAAAACATCCTTAGTATGAGTAACAACTGGCATCGGAACTTCTTCGCCTGTTTCTTCGTCAAAGAGTCGCGCACCTTTTTGCCATGATTCAAATGCACTCTTATACAATGATTCTTTATTTTTAACCTTAGCAGTTAAATCACTCCATTCTTGAATGCCTTTATAGTTATACATCGCACGCCCTGATCTTCTTTCAATCTTAACACCTTTATGCTCAAATGTTTTTAAAGGATATTTCTCTGACTCCTCCATTGCTAATTCATAAACAATTTCTTTAGCATCCTTGCAAGCCTTTTCAATATTGCTTAACGATCTCAAAGCTACAATAGCATCTTTAGTGCCGTCCGTTACTGCGTTAGCTAATAGCTGTATAATATTAACAGCGTTGTCTATTGGGTTGTCAATGTTTGACTGCTCCCAAACTTTCTGATCTTCAAATAATTCTTTACTCATAATATTATAGGTTTGATTGATTGACTAATTTATCGCTTAACTCTTGAGTGAATGTAAATTTCTTTTTGAAGTCATCCGTTGTAAAGCCCTCCTTTAGAGCCTTGACACAACGCATCCAGTCCGCAGAACCTTCTATCAATGGTATCAATGCTTTTGCCTTTGGAGGCGTTGGCATGTCGTTAGAATGCTTTGTGTCCGTGTCGTCTATCTTACCTACTGGAGTAAGGAATGTATAGAGCAAACAGTTTTTAAGCGCGTAGGTTGTGGCCTTACCAGCGCCTTTGTCTTGGTTATCTATTCCATGACCGTAACCGCTTAACTCTTGGCTTTCGCCTGATTCATGCAAGAGTAGATATTTAGTTGTAACCTTTGTAAAAATAGATTGTTTCATCTTTTTTCCGTAATTTGTTTCTTCTTCCCATCGGTCAAGATGCGTTTCCTCCTTTATGTCAATCGGTAAAATGCATAGGCCATTCTTTTGAAGTGCTATGTTAAATACCTCTTTTACGTCTTGATCTTTTGTTCCGTCATAAGAATATTTTCCGTCTCCTACTTTGGAGTTCTTTTCCATTCCTTTGACCTCGGCCATAACGGCTAAGATTGCTTTTGCTAAGTTCTTCATTCGTGTTTGTTTAAATTGAATACTCTTTAATATCGGTAACTTCGTCAAGATAGAAGCCTTCTTCATGCTCGATGAAGGTAGCCGTTCCAGTCACCCAGTCGTCACTGCCTTGAATGCGCCCTAACATTTGTATGGTGTAGTCTTGGCAGTCCTGGCCGAACGTGTCGCGGTCGCCTTGTTCGCTGATCCAGTCAACATCGTGCCACGAATCTAAGTTGTCGATGACGCTACTGTTTTCGGAATAGAATCGTTTGTCTTTATTGTTCATAGCTATCTTTACGAGAATGAGTTGAAAAGGTTTAAAAAAAATAACAGTACCTAAACGGCACTAGCGCGCCCGTTTAGCTTACGTTAGTAACAATTATTTTTTTGCCACCAAGCAGTACGGTCAAACAGTACGCTCTACTGCTATATTAAAATAGGCTTCATCTTGTTCAATACCTATAAAATTTCTTCCTAAATTTTTACAAGCAACACCAGTTGTTCCTGTTCCCATATAAGGGTCAAGTATTGTGTCGCCTTTATTGGTATATGTTTTAATCAACCATTCCATTAATTCAATAGGCTTTTCTGCTGGATGTCCTGTTCTACTTCCGTTCCTGTTGTTTATAGCATCAAAATCCAAAACAGAACCAACATTTTTAGAAGGGTATTTAGTTCTTTGTTCTTTGTTTAGCCTTTGCATTTCTTTTTCAGTTCTTTTTATTTTTTGAGCATTATAGGGTAGTTTGCCAAATACTAATATTGTTTCGTGTTGCCTTCCTACCATAGTTTTAAAAGAGTTACTTCTATAAGTGTTTTTACGCCATACAATGTCATATTTGTAATTTTTTTTATTGCCTAAAACTAATTCAGATGTTAATGGCTGCACACAAAACAAAACAAACCCTTTAGCATTAAAGTTAAATACTTCATTTGGTTTTACACCTTTATCCCATTTAGCATAGTTAGTGTTATATGGCAAATCGCTAATTACAAAATCGTAATGCTCTTTAATATCTACCTCGTTACAATTTCCTTTATATAATTTTATCATCTTTATCTATATTTTAATTCGTACCTCATTAATTTGCCAACGCTCTAAAAAATAACAGTAACTAACACAGTATATAATTAATGGCAAAAAAGCCACTAACCATATACAACACGTTATGCGTAATGCCTTGCTGACCATTTCCAATTGAAGTTCCGTGAAGGAAAAACAAAAAGAAAAAAGCCACCGCACTTTTAAAACATTGTAATTTGTTGTTTAAATTCATTGTATAGTTTTTTTCCTGTTTCAAAATATTTGCTATCAATTTCGCAAATATCCAAATCAAAACCTTCTTTATCGCAAGCAATTGCAATAGTCATACTTCCACCGTGTGTATCAAGTATTTTCATTCCCTTTTCTGCAAATGTATTTAAGCACCATCTATACAAATCTATTGGTTTTTGTGTTGGGTGCGTTCTTATTGTTGGCATTCCCACGCCTTTTATATTTCCTTTAAACCCGTATCTATTACCATCCCACATATACTTGAAAATCTTTGCGTTTTTATCAAATGAAGTCCAAGCCATTTCACAATCTGCATAAGTATCTGAATGGTTCAATTTGTCCCAATTTATAAAACACCTACTATTTTTTAAATGCTCTATAAAATAATTTCCACCCCAAATAATTTGATTTTTACTAATTCTAAAAAGCTGTTCAAAGTATTCAGGTTCGGGTATTTTAGAGTCCCAATCATTATCTGAATTATTGTTTAATCTTTTATTTTTAGTTACTCCAATCCCATACGGTGGGTCAACAATAGCCAAATCATAGTAGTTATCAGGTTTAGTTTTCATAAACTCAATACAATCTATATTATAAAAATTAATTTCTGCCATCGCTTTTTT
>Ga0222708_1000058_pt1 | contig 33205 bp, 62 predicted proteins | sample AntAcemetage1576_FD_179806 | JGI IMG/M metagenome (GOLD analysis project Ga0222708, IMG submission 179806) | Saline water microbial communities from Ace Lake, Antarctica - #1576 | ecosystem: Environmental > Aquatic > Non-marine Saline and Alkaline > Saline | place: Antarctica: Ace Lake... | reverse complement strand
GTTTAAAATATCGCTTTTAATTGTCATTAATTAGATGATCCTTCAAAACCACCATAGGGCAGAGTCGCATTATTTCCAAACCTTAGCTTGCATGAAGAAACCCGATGCCCACAAACGTCTTGCGCTGAATCACTAGTTGGTAAGTCTACAATAGTGGCTACTGGGCCGCCTGCGTATCCGCATTCTGTGCTTCTATATTGCCAAGCGCAAACATTCTGCGTTACTTGTCGCTTAGGTAGCTTGACATTAGTTAAATCCATTGCCGAGGCTAATTCAAACTCAATAAATATCCCGTTTTCTGAGGCCTTTCTATCAACATACCAAATTTCATCAGCAAAATAAACATTAGGGTCTGCTGAAGCATTGCCACCACTAAAATTAGCAGCATCTAAATATTTAACAAAGGTTCTACGCCGCGTAAATTTAGAGCCAACTAAATCTTCGTTATCTCTTACCAAAGCACCTAATGTTCCAGCTACGTTAGAAGCTTTTAGGGTTGGTCGAGGCTGCGTACCTCTACCGCTTTTGGCAAAGCCATTAGCCTCAATGGGAAGTCTTGTATAAGTATTCCCTTGCCAGACTATATCTGCCCCAAGAACATTAGTTTCATTTGCCCATCTCAAAACAGAGCCGCCAATTGATGTTGCGTCTATTTCATATAAATCTATAAGGCTACCGGCTGATAGTTTTTGCACGTCAGTTGATATCATTCTCCAAACACCTCTTGCAGATTTGCATTAAGCACCCAATTATCATACTCATTAATCGATGTAGTCCATTCGCTACAAATAAATTTACCGGCTGATCCAGAAGGAGGTGTCCAGTCAAATGCTGTTATGCCGTCTTCAGTTTCTAAAAATAAATCAATAGCGTCTATGTCAGATTTAGTTCCTTCAAAGCCTAGCGACCACATTCTAGCCGTTCTGTTTATGCCATCACCAACTCTTTGCTGATAGCCGTCACCGAACACGGCTTTTCTTACTTTTGGCTTGTTGCTTTCAGATGCGCCATAAGTGGGTGAAAAGCTAAATGTGGTCATGCTAGCATACCCCCAGGTCTGCTTTCTTCAATCAATACTGATCGAACCGCTATACCTATTAAGTTTCCGATGTTCTTACCGTCTTCATCGCCCGTTGAGCTTGAGCCTGATGCATCAACATTAACCACAATATTCATAGAGTTACCAGATTTCTGACCTTTTGTGTGATCAATTACAGTTTCGTTTGGGTGAAGTATTGCAGGGAATCCACCTATACCGTCAACACCGCCGCTTCTGGGGCCGCTTCCTGTGAATCCGCCGCCATTGGCTGATGGTGCGCCACCAAATAATGATGCTGTAGAGCCTTCTATTGTTGAAGGCTGAAATAATTTTGTAAGGCCGCTAGCAAACTCACCAAACACTGGGGCGAATGCTTTTTCAAGCGCGATCTTTTGAAGCTGTTTTAATATACCATTGGCAAAGTTCTCAAAGTTTAGGCCGCCTTCAACCAGTGAATCGGCAAATGACCTGCTCCACTGTTCTGATGCTGATTTTAAATCGCCAAATAATGATTTACTTTCTCCGGCTGCTTCATTCAGTCCGTCTAGCGCCAATCTTGCCCGATCAACTCCAACCTCGTATTGCTTCTGGCTTATTAGTGCTTCACCAGTAGCTTTATTTACGGTATTTTTCCAAAGGTTTAATTTTTCAATCTGGTCATCATATAACTGTGTTGAGGTTTTTATTGATTGCGCGAACTGGTCAGCCTGTGCAATTAGCGGGTTTTCTACTTTGCCGCTTTTAATCAACTCCTCCATTTCTTCGCGAGCAAGCTTTATGCCCAGTGTATATTCATCAAAACTAATCAAGGCTTTGCCCGTTTCAGCGTCAACCGTAGTTCTGAACTTTACTAGTTGAGAAACTTGGTCGTTAAATAAATCAGTAGGGCTTTTAAGTGACTGTAGAAATTGCTCTGAATCTTGGAACAACTGTTTTTTTGCAGCTAATGCCGCCGCTGTTTCTATGTTTCCGGCTAGTATGGCATCTACTTTTTCCTTTTCTTCAGCGACAATTTTAGCGGCTGCGGCAGCTATCGTTCCGTCTCGATCTGGATCGTTAACAATATCCGTTAGTATCTTATTTACACGCTTAAACTCATTTGCTTTTTTGGTGGCGTCATCAAAATTCTTTTGTACCGTTTTTAGCAGACCTTTTGTCTCGGCCATCCCAGGGAACAAACTTTCCGACTTTTGAACAGCCGCTAGTTCTTCGCTTAAATCTTTTGCCCTCTCTTTAGCATCTTCGAAATTATCGCTTAGTTCTAGTAACCGTTTTCTCGCTCCTGCTACTGTCAATTTATCAACAGATTTTGCAAGCAATGCTGTGCTGTCGCTAGCGCCTGCGGCATTACGCGCATATAGAAATAAAGATCCTGCCGCAATAATAAACACACCGAGAGGGCCACCTAAAAAGGCCATTGACACCTTTAGGGTTGTTGCTGCAAATGATGCCGCGTTCATTCCAATAACAGCCCTGCTCATTGCCGTTACAAGGTTGGCACCCATGACAAGTGCTAGTCCTTGCCCTACGGTCTTCACTGTGTCTATGTTCTCAGCAACAGAAATTGCCACATCACGAAATGACGCCATCCCATCTAAAGCGGCAGGGGCTATAATTGCGCCTATAGCTGACCCAGCTTCGTCGGCAGCACTCATAACTAATTGCAATTGTGCGCTAAATGAGGTAGAAGCCACCGCAGCTTCCTTGTTTAGTGCTATATTTGATTCCCACTCACTATTGGCTTGAGATAGAGCATCAGCTAGAACATCAGTTCTGGTTGATAGCGTACCGAGGACTTGAGTTGCCCTAACGCCATTTAAACCCATTACACCCAAGACTGACGCAACATCACCTCCCGAAGATTGTATTTCACCAAGCCCGTTTATAAAATCCTGAAAAACTTGTGCTGATTTCCCATTAAAGAAATCATCGCGCAGTGCGTCACCTGCACGGCCAGTAACTTCTTGTAGAAGCTGCAATTCTTGGCCGCCACCGCGCAGTGCGTCATTGATCGCTTGAAAAGAAAGACCAATCTGCGTACCGCCGGCTTCTGCTTCCACGCCTACTGCTTTTAATGCTGTGGAAATGCCTAGTACTTGTGCCGCGCTAACGTCAAACTGCGAGGTGGCCTGTGCTACTCGCGTGGCTGCGCTAGTGATCTCTGATTCTGTTGCTGCGAAATTATTACCTAGCTGAACAATAGTAGAACCGAGTCGGTCAACATCACTAATAGCCGTTCCGGTAACTGTCAGGATTCTTGCAAGCGAGGTTGCTGCTTGCTCGCCTGCCAAGTCAGAAGACAACCCCAGTTTACCAACCGTTTCAGTAAATCTTAGAATATTAGCCGTACCATTAACACCAAGCTGGCCTGCACTTTGTGCAATCTCTAATAATTCAGACGAAGCAACAGGCAGAACACGAGAAAGCTCCCGAATGTCTTGGCCTAACCCTGCAAGCTCATCGCCAGCAATATTGGTTGTTTTTCCAACGCCGATTAATCCGCGCTCGAACTCAGCAAAGGAATTGATCGTGCTTCTTATTGCCGCCGCCGCCCCAAGTGCGGCAAATGCCGTTCCGAGTCTTTTAATTGTTGAAGCAGCCGCTCCACCCTTGCCTTCTAATCTGTCCAGATCGCCCGTAGCTCTACGCACGCCTTTAGAATCTACTCGTATTGATAGGTTTGCAACATCAGTCATTATTTGCCCCTAAGCGCGATTTTAATTAAATTGCTATCTGGCCTAGTGTTACCAACAAACGGACGTGGCGCGTCTTTACCGTCATATTCACCATGCTTGTTTTGATAAGTAACGCTCATTAAATACACCGCTTTCGATTCAAACCTGTTTAAATTAGACCCTGTGAGACTGTTCCACGCATTCAATTCTGACCATTCAGTTTTAAACCCATACTCCATTGCCATTTCTGCAACATAATAACAATAATCGATATTAGGCATGTCAAACTTTAGTGATTCCCTCCTTGGAATCTTACTATCTTTTGACCGAGAATTAACCCAAGCTAGTTGATCCGCATAATTGCACAAATCATCTAGCGTTTGGGCAAAAAACTCTTTTCATCACCTAGAAAGTTTGCTATCTGTACAGCTACTATTTGCCCCTTATGATTGTAAATATCTAAGGCATTTTTCCGGTTAAAAATAAGCTCTTTTCCTTCAAGTTCAACATTAACCCAGCCGGTAGTTATATCAGCCAAATATTCAGCAAACCTTTCAACGTCTTTTAAATCGCCAGCTTTTAATCTGGCGTCTTGAGCTTGCTTTGTGTGGCTAGCATAAACCGTTATGACAATATCACTATCCTTTCCCGTGATCGGGTTTACAATAGTGCAATCAGCTGTATCATTTGCTATTAATAGAGATAAGTCCATTACGCAGCTACTTCAACAACGCCTTGATAATCGATACGCAAGTTAGCTGTAATAGCTCTAAGCGTGTCACTATCACCACCGGCACTAACAAGGCTAAATACTTTAGCTTGGAAGTAATCAATCTCACCGCTTGAAAATTCAAACTTAAACGTGTAGCTGTCGTCTGATGTGCTGGCAGTTTTTAAGATAACCTGTCCTGCATCAGTTCGACTGACACCAATTTCAAGGGGAACTTCTGGCTCGTCGTATGAGCCTTTTATGTGCTGAGTTCCACGAATAGCTAGGTTATTGTATGCAATGTCAGTATAAACGCGGCCCTTGTCTGGGAAGTTTGTTACTTCGCCAACAACCGTGTAAGTTACACCCGCATCGGCAAATCCTGCCGCATCATAAGTTGGTGGTGCGTCTGCGCTAATGGATACTTCAACGCCGTCAAATGTAATTGGGTTAGCCATGTTAATTTCCTGTGATTGATTGATAATTGATTATAACAGACACTATGTAATATGCACCATCACGAACGCCTGCACTTCGCGATGTTGATTTAATTCTTACTATCTTACTGTTGTATATTAAGTCACCGCGTGGGAATGCCGTGGCTAATAAGTCTGCTTTTAGTATTGCTTGCCCTTTTCCCCCGTCCAATGGGGCGATTACGTCAACTTGATAAACACCTAAGTGATCTAACGCGCTAATATAGCTAATCCCTATCGGGGCGGTGTCTGCTGGTAATAATGTAGGTCTTACAAATAATGTTCGTACAGTTGGCTTGTAGTCGATATTCTCCCAAGCGACTGGAATGCTATTGTCTGTCGCAAATGTATTTAAGTTCGTGTCAAGTGCCGCTGATATGTCTAAAAAGTGAGAACTCATATTAAACGCCTAGATTGCTTTTTAATTTCTCGCTCAAATTCCAGTGCTGTGACCTTAACCATACCGCTAGGGGCTTGTGTAGAGCTACCATCTTCAATTACTTTTGCATAGGGTAGATTGTTAGTTAAATAGATAGAGTCGCCTAGATTAGCTTGTGAGGCCTCTAAGACGACCTCATTGATTGCGGCCTCAGCGCCGGAGCGTTCGATAACCGCTTCCTTTTCTCTGTTTACGTCTGTCTGCCAATTACCTCGAAGCCTACCCGTCTTAACGGGCGTTCTTTTAATTATTTGACTAAACAGTGCAATAGTCGTGTCACGAAATACTTTCTCCGCATTGCGCTCGGCTTTTACTGTAAAATTTCTTAATTCTGAAGCGAATGACACGTTAACTCCTTAACTGAACTTCATATATAACTGGAGTTCCGGCTGGGATTGTCTCTCTAACCATTACCACCTGATAAGCCACCGAATTAACTGTAAATACATCATTGGTTTCTGGCTTACTTCCAACTTCCAACAAAAACCGTTTGTCAGTCGCCAGTATTGAAGCTCCGTCTATTCTACTGGTTTGAAAATCAAGCAACACACCTTTTGCCGTGTATGCTGTTGTACTGCCGCCTGTTGTTGCACCTAAAGCTGGATTAAACGTGCCATCTTCGTTATCATGCGACCACGTTGCTGTTTGCCCTTTATCTTTTAACAGCCTTGCTGCTGTTGACGCTAGGCCAGTGTAAAAAGTCATACCCTAGCAACTTTAAACGCTAGACCGCTACTAATGTTAGTTAGCTTTCGTTCTAATGCTTTAATTTTAAGATTGTAAACAAATGGTGCTGCGTTATCAGCATATTCAACTTCGATTACATCTACTTTTTCGCGTTTGACTGCTCGAGCTACTGTAGCCAATGGATCGTCGCCGCCATCAATCGCTAATGCTACCTCACACTGCAAATCTTTTAATAGTGTGGGAATTTCATTTGTATCTATTATGAAGCCATCAAGATACACATTAAATCTAGGCCATTGCATTGTCTGGGCTTTGGTTTGCTTGTCACCGATAAACGGTAGTTGCTCTACATAGATAGCCGCATTTAGCAATAACTCGGCTGCAATACCTAAAACAATAGCGCCGTGATTCGTTGCATAAGTTTCAAAATCTGCATCGCTTATATAGGAATTTGCTCCAGCTACTATTGCACCAGTTTCGACTACTGTTGTCATTATAAAAACCTATGCTTTATATGATGATTTTGATTTCTTTAACTTACTGACAGTGTTGGTTAACTTGTCAGTATCTTTTAAATCTGATTTATTGACCAATACGGGCTTACCGTTTCGATATACTGTAACTGTTTCTAATTTGTGGCTCATTTGATTACCTGTTAGTAATACAATCACGGCCCGAAGGCCGCAAAAGTAAACGGTTAATATTAGCCGTAAAGGTTTACAGTGTGTTCAGGCTTGATGTTTTTCACACCCCAAGCTAGACCAACTTCGTAACGAACCTTTCTATATCCTTTATAGATGGCGAATTCCATCGACAGACCAGAACGCGGGTCAGTTATAATGATAACGTCTTCCGCCATATCGCCTTCTTCAGGACGCGCAGGAGAACGAGCCGCCAATACTAAGGCAGATCGTGCAAAACACATATTACGCGCACCAGCGGCAACACTTGCCACTGCTATGGCTGAGGCTGCAATAGCTTGTCGTAAGCCAGGAGCCGCGATAACAATAGTGCCAGGCCCGTCAATACCAGTTGTAACAAGGTACTGATTAGAGTCGCCGGCGAAAGTAATTGAATCACCTGCGATAATCTCATTAGCGCCGGTAATCAAAGGAATGTTAGTCACACCAACTGCGAATCCAGCCGTGGTAGTAGTGAAGTTTCCATCACTGTCACCAATTGCTGGGGTTAAGATCTGCGCTGACTCACGTAAAGGCATACCAGCAACGTCGAGCAACACGCCCTGTCGTAATATGCTATCAGTACCAGCAGAGTTAACCGCTGATTGTAAACCGATCATGTTGACGCCGGCAGTAGTATTAAATACTAGCTGTGGGTCTATATCGCCGCCGTTATCTTTCAGGACTTGTCGAGCCAAAGCCGCCGCTGTGTAATCGTTAGCAGTGCCAAAAGGAGTTGTTCCTGCTGTTCCTACTGCCCGACTCATTGTAGAGTAAAGACCACATAGATCAGTTTCAACTTCATTCACGACCTTTCGGATTGCTTGTGCAATCTTTTGAGCGCGAACGCCTGGATAGCCTGGGCCTGTGTTAAGCTTCATTTGGTCATCGCCAATAAAGCCAAATTCCGCAGCACGTGACTTGGTAATTTTAATATCAACAGATCCAGATGTTTGACCAGTTGGGTCAGGGATGGTCATAGCTGGCGTAATATCGCCAATGTTGCCTTCAGGCTCAACGTCAACACGAATGTTTTGATTGATACCAGCGGTTGCTGCGGATGCGTTCATAGATACTGCTGGGATCATTCCAGTCAGTTCGCGTGATACTATGTCTAATGCTTCATAGATATCTGGCACGAGTGCCGTAATTGTATTTTCAGCCATTTTAGTTCCTATAATTAATCGATGATTTCGGCTTTACCTGCTTTCATTTCTTTCGCGAAACTCATGCGAGATGCCGGATTAAGTGCCTCAAATTCTGCACGTGTAATTGTTTTTTTGGCACCGCCGTTATTGTTACTTCCAGTAGCACTGCCACCTGAGGAATTAACACCATCAATGAGAAAGTCATAGTCTGGATTTTTCTGTACTTCTAATTTTAAATCTGCGAGAGTTGACACTGTCAAATTCCCGTTTACATCTGTTACTTTAATACCGTCATCCATATATTTTAGACGACCCTTTAACTCTTTTGCTAGTAATCTAGCACGTTTGGTGTCTTTCGTCAACTCATTAGCTAACGCCATAGCCGCATTCTCTTCGCTTGTTGATGCTGCCTTTAAATTACCGTCTGTAATTTGCTGATTTAACGCTTCACGCTCTAATTCCGAGCTTTTGTATAGCTGCTCAAAGTTCTTGTCGCCTTCAAGCCTTTCTTTTTCTTCCTTGGCCGCTTTAGTCTCAGCAGCTTTAGTGTGTTTGTTTGATTCCGTAATCTTAGCAGTTAGCCTTTCGTTGTCTGCAATGATAGCGTCAAGCTTACCTTGCCATTCAAGGTTATTTGCTACTGTTGCCGCTTCGTTGGCTGCTGCTAGTTCTTCTGTTGTCTGTTCTTCGCTCATTGTATTACCTGGTCACTGACCGTTTTACGTGCCACTGGCACTATTGAATGCTAAGGGGTTTAACTCCCTTAACCGCTTTAAACTGTAAACTTTTCCACTATCATCGGTAAACTTACCTATTGATAATTTGCCGCTTCTAAATAATTTCGCTCTTTCAATGCCTAACACTTCGTCTTGTACGGCATTATTCTGACGCTTTAAAAAGCCGCCGTATGTCACATCACCTGATACCGGCCCATCTATACTTGCGCGTTCGCCGACTATCTCAGAACCTAGATTAAACTCTGGGTTTACTTTAGGTGAGCGAACGCTTCGACAATTCCAATGTATTGGAGGCATTGGGCCTTTGCCTATGTCATAAATCTGACCATCTAAACTTGAACATGAAATTGTTGTGTGACTATCCAGTGTAGCAATGTATTCTTCGCCGATTATAACGTCGTCATTGGCCTTATATGTCGCTGACCTTGCTTGACTGCCAATATGATTAGTTGACGTCCTTACGAGTGCTTCAGCTTGGCGCGTGGTCTTGTTTTTGACTAGACTTGTGACCTCTTTAACTATCTCGTTTGATGTCCTGCCCAATAAGGAGCCATCGCGTACAATCTGGCCTATTTCTCTTGCTCGACTAATTGTAAACGTCTTGACGGCCTGATCAATTGTGATCTTCTTGGTTGTCTTGCCGCTAATTAGCTTCATCGGGGCTTTAGTGATTGATGCTTGTATTTGTCTAATTGACGCAGGGGCAATAACTTCGGCTGCTGTTGTAGCTAGCAATGCTTGCCTTGCAAACTCTGACTCTGCCTTCCCAAATTCTTTTAAACCAACAAACATATCATCGCCGTATTCTTTCAAGAATGTTTTAGTGATCTGCTCTACTTGACGGGCTAATGTAACAGCCCTTACACGCTCATATTCTGAGCTAATAGTGTTTTTTAGTTGCGTTGAAAGCCTTGTTAAATGCTTTAATAACCTTTTTGCCTCGCCCTTTGAATACCTTTCAATTAATATTTGGTGAAGCGTTAAAGCGTCTACAAGGCCGTGATTGCTACTCATTCAACAGGACTAATAGCTTCAGCGTCAACATCAATTTCTTCATCTGTTCTGTCGATCTCGCCAGCTTTACGCAAACCATCGCGTAAGTCAGTTTTAGCTATAACACCTCGATCAAACAATTGAATCTTAGCCATCATAATTTGAGCGTCTATTCCTTTATCGTAAAAGTCATCATTGATCTGAAAAACTGGCTCTACCGTAACGCCCATGAATAAAGATACCCACTCTAGGGCTGTTTCAATAGCATTTGAGGCGTTCTGAACAATGTTTGTCAATACCGAGTTATCACCGGCATGTTTGATTCTTGCGGCTTCTGCTGTTTCGGCTTGACCACCTGATTCGATCATGCGAGCGCCAATACTTACCATTTGTTCTTCTTTTTGCACCATAGCTTCGTGCGCCGCACCGTTTGATGCTGCCTGTAATAGCTGGGCCGAGCCGCCGCCCGTAGTTGCTATGCCGCGCCTTGAGCCGACTTCTATCCCGTTAGGATTTAGCGTTTCAAATTCAATCGCTGATGTCGTGCCTACGTCAATGTGCAGCATAGGCTGACCATGCAAGAATATACCTTCTTCATAGTCTGCGCTGTTTCTATAATGCCCTATGTTTATCTCTGCTATGTCGTACAATGCCGCATCATCTACAGCAGGGTCATTACTATATGAGCCAGCGATAATAAACGGGATTCGATCTAATAATTTACCGTTGGCCCTTGGTTGAAAGCTTTGGTAAATAACGTCATCGCGATAAACTTCTACCGTGTAGACTCCATCAACTAAACAAAGCTTTCTATATTGCTTTGCGGTGTCTTGGTCAAACTCATCTGCGTTTAAATTATACTCCTCAAGCAATACCACCAGTGATAATACGTTCTGTCCACCAATTACGCTGGTTTTCCAGTTTATGATTGTTTCAGCCGTGTAGACTTTAATACTTGCTGTAAATCCTAAAGCTGTAATCTGCTCTTTGCTTAAATTTGGTTCTGACTCTGGATAATCTGCAAGTAATCCAATACGCCCAACTTCAAGTAAATCACCTACAACAACTTTGCCTAATTGCTCTAAGCCAGTGCCTGAGCCTGTTGCGTTGTCTTCTATGTACTCTATGCCGGTTAACTCAACCTCTGGGGGGCGCCTAAATGCCATACCTACCATAGCGTTACGAGTTCTTGCCGTTACATTTACAAACTGCGCCCTAGCTTTGTATGGGTTGTACCGCTTGTTCTTGTCTAGCTCTTTCGGCTCTGGATCGGGTAAAAAAGTTATTCCTTCTTGTCTCACGGCCTTTGCGCCTGACACGCACTTACGAACAAGCGTCCATTTCGAAAGGCTATCAGTATATGTAGGGTTTTGAGAATCAATGGGCATTAGTTAAACCTTATATTTAAGTCGGTGGCTGGCTTTCTTACCGGCCATTTACGATTAATAAAATAACCGCCTGAGTCAACCCAGTCATCGATGGCTGGGTGCTTGTCGCTTTTTTCAGGTGAGCCTTTGCCAGCGCCTTCAGTTATATAACCTTGAGTTTCAAAGGCGTGAGTTAAGTTAGGGCATTTATCAGTATTAATAGCTATTGTCCTATGAGACAGCAAAGCATTCACCGCGTTTATTCTATCGCGTACAATTGGGTTTGCTGCTGGAGCGTCTACTTGGTAGCCTGCGTTTTCAATCAACCCTATATCTGACAAGGTGGCGTTTGTGCTGCCTGATCGACCCGAAGCGTCTGGAAATATTATAACGGTTTTATCTGTGTATCTATCATTCAAGTTATTTATAAAATCGTATGTGTCATGGCTCGTAAACTCATCAACAGCAATTGGTTTATTATCATCAATGACCCATATTGTCGCGCATGTTCCACCAATATTGAAATCTAATCCGACATATAAGAACTGGTCGCTTTCTGTAATAGCTCTATTAGTGTGATGGTCTGCACGATTAAAAAAATGATATACCTTGTTTTTGTTAAAGCTAACCCAACCGCCATAAATAAAAGCATCTGCCATTATTGGGTCGTAGTTTTTTAGTATCTGATCAATATAGCCATCAGGTAAGAATTTGTTACTATCAGTCCCAGCTTTTATGTAATGATAGCCTTGCTCTAGGTTTTCACCATCGCCCCATTTGTCAAAACAGAAACCATTTACGCCTTGGTCTGTTGTGCTAGCTACAGCTAATGTATTGCCGCAAGGATGATTTGTCTTTTCTCGTACTCGTTCTGATATTTTACGCCATGCATGTTCTGCTTGTTCTTTCTTTAGCGTGTCAAGCTCATCAACTCCCCCGTGTGCTATCTCGTAAGAGACTATCGCGTCTGGGTCGTGGTAAGTATCTAAATAATAAATGCCGTTATTTAATGCCGGTATCTTAATAGTCAAGTCTGACTTATTTAAAATGTATTCATAGCCTAGTTTTTTAAGGTAAGCCTGAACACCTGACAATCCGCGTCTTTTTGCTAACTTGTACGAAGGGAAGTAATGCCCAACACTTACGCCAGGGTCTTGCTCCATCAAAGTTACTAGCCGTATTATTAACCCTTCACTCTTACCACTACCAAACCCACCAAACATGGCAGGATTAGTGTGTAATGAGTTTATTAAAACCTCTTGAGGCCTTGTTATAAGTATTTGCTCATTCGACAACATGAAATACCCGTCTTACCTGCTCTTTATCAGTAGTGTCCTTTACGTTTAAATCGCTTGTCTCTTTCCAGCCTGCCTGCGTCTTTAGGTAAAATATAGCCGCTGCTGTGTTGCCGTTCTTTGCTTGCGTTATAAGATTAGACCCAATTGAGCCAATCGCTTTAGCTTTTCCTCTTTTATAAGACCGAAAAACCCCTTGATCACGTTTTTTAATTGCTGCAAACGTATCTTGATCCATACCAAAATAATCGGCTATCTGTTCTTGATTCAATACCGCTGCTAGTGTTTCAACCTCTGCTACTTGTGCAGGTGTAAGTGTCTTTCTAGGTCTAGCCATTGGCTGAACCCTCAATATGGAGCGTGTGGGTCGGTATTGAACCGCCGCTTTCTAGCTGGTCGCCAGAGTTAGCCCTTGTCACACGCTTTGGGTATGGTTTTGATAATGGTTCAATTTGATTTCTCATGTCAGAATCTAATGACATTAAATATCTATGCTTTCTTGAACCTTGAACAATTTCTAGTCCTTTGTCAATATACTTTAAATGGCTACCATGCGACTTCCTAAACGCCCGTCCATGCCATCGCTTTCCATTATATAGATATTCCTCTGCTGATTGACTTTGACCATTATAAATCCAGTTACTTGCTTGGTATATGCCGCCATGATGCCCTTGCGACTGATCAGCAAAACTAACAATCAGCCGTAATGAACTATTAGACTCAACTAAAAACTTAAAAGCTATACTCATTATTCGACTAACAGAGCTAACATGGGAATTTAAAGCTATTCTTACTAACTCGCACCCTTCTGTCTGCGTTAAACCATAAGGGCTGTATAGCCCAGGGTTAGCGCCTCGCCCAAAAATTATAACTCCAATAAATTTATTAAATTCCCAGACGCCTATCTTAACTAACTTACCAACAGGCATACATTTAGAATAATGCCAGTTCATAACGGCATATTTTGCCGCCTCATGCGTAGCCCAATCAATTCTTAAGTCTGACTTATTCAATAAACTTTAACTCTCTGCCTGGGAATCTTTGTGTCATTTCTCTAACGACTTGATTCTGGGTTGTGAATATTCTTGAAAGATAGCTCATGTTTTTACCATCAAGTGATATTCTAAATGATGTCATTTTACCAGTAGGCTCATTATTTTCAAATCTATTTAATATGTTGCTATTCTTTGACTCTATTGTTTGCATTATTTTAGCCTCATGTCAAATTCTTTGCCGCAATGTGGGCAATCAATATATTTCGGGTCTAATTCGTCAAGTTGTCCTTGGTCTTCTTCACTCCCCGGATCGAAAGAGATTTCACCTAATAATGATTCCAATTCTTCAACATCAAAGCCAATAAGCGACAAATCAAAGTCTTGCTCTTGCAATCCCTTAAGTTCTAACGCCAATAGTTCGTCATCCCATCCAGCATTCAATGCCAACTTGTTATCTGCTATAACATAAGCCTTGCGCTGTGTATCGTTTAATCCTGTCAGTGTGATTGTAGGCACTTCGTCCATATTCAGCTTTTTAGCTGCTGACAATCGCCCATGCCCTGCAATAATTCCACCGCTTTCATCAATCAATAGCGGGTTAGTAAACCCAAACTCTTTTATACTTGCCGCTATCTGTGATATCTGCTCACTAGAATGCGTTCGGCTATTATTTACATAGCCAAAAACATTCGATGTTTGCTTATACTCTACTTCTAACATTTTACCCTACTGATAACAATTGACCCCTTCAAATCTATCACCGTTCCAGCTTGATATAAATCCAGAACAACAATCATTGTATGCGGCGGAAAACTGATAATTCGACATAACTTCTTCACCGGTTTTACGCACTACTAATTTATATAAATATGCGCCAGTTAATCGTGTATTTGACTGTTTGAATGTAAGTCCAACTGATGCGGCGGCGGCTCTAATTTCTTTTAATGCTTCTGATTTTGGATAAGTCATTTTATTTTCCTCGTTTGTTTTGGTTCAATACACACTATTATATAGATATGTGCTAACAGGTCAACAACTATCGAATTTATTTATGTTCCTGATCTTTCTACCGCTGTGAAAGGGACGTTAAAATCACCCCTTGTATTGGGTGCTGTTCCAAAAGTTAATTGAGCTGTGTACGTTCTACGAGCTATAAGAGCAAGGTCTGATTCTAGTATAGCTGAATAGTCACCAGCCGCGTTTAATGTTAATGCCGTTGGGAATGTCTGACCCGTTACCGTCACGCCTGATTTATCAACTATTGTCATTTCACCAGCTAGGCTTAAAGCGGTCTTTGTCCCATCGAGCGCCGTTATTTTTGCGTTCGTTACACGAAGTAAGCCCGTGTTGTCAATAAATACATCCATTATGAGCTGGTAACAGTCAACGAAATAGTAACATCAAGTGTATCATCGTCTACTAAAGAACGATTGCCTTCTGTTGCTGCTTTAACACTAAACAAAGTACCGGTAGTACCGCCTTTAGTTGCGTTAGTTGTTAGAAAGCCACCGCCTACTGTTGTGGAACCACTAGCCGTAAACGTTACTGCTGTTCCATTAGTCGTTACACCGCCACTAGCTGCGCCTTGGCCCCACTCGGGTCGTGAGCCTTCGTCATAAGCCGTTACTTCAGTCCAGCCTGAATGCGAGGCCATTGTGTCACCGGCTGCGATTGTTGGCGTTCCGTCAGTTAATCCGATATAGAGCGTTGCAGCTACTACATCATTTTCAAGCAAATAATCCAGTCCAGTATTGACAATAAGATTTTTGCCTTCATCCTTCCATTTTACATTGCCTAATTTATCTTTGGCAACCATTGTCCAGTGCATTGCTGCTTTTGCTAATTCAGTATTCATATTTAAGTTACCGTTATTGTTCCTGTGATAATCGGGTTGATGCTCGTTTCTATATTAATTAAAGGGTTGATAGTTATCGTTGCTGTGATAAAGCCTTTTATACTTCCTAACGCATTACTAAGCGCATCTAAAGCGGTTAAAGTTTCGCCAATTGTTAAAGTATACACTGATACTGCATTAAAGGCATCATTTGACGTTATAGCTTCGTTTATAGTCGATATTAAGGACGCTTGACTAGACTGTATATCGCTAACATTTACTGATTCGCCTAACGTCATAATAAAATTAGCTTTCATACTAACACCATCTGCTGATGCTATTACTTCGCCAATGGTCGCTGTTATAGCGCTTGATACAATGCTTGCAGCGTCAACACCTACAATTGATTCTGATAGTGTTGCAATAAATGAAACCTTACCGGTGTCATTGTCAACACCCGACAAAGATTCGTTTAATGTTACACCAAAGTTTGCTTTTATGCTTACCGCGTCTGATGCAATAGCATTAATATTCTGTGTTAATATTGCGTTAAATAATGCGCTTGATAGATCGTTAGCTTCTACGGCTTCTATGACTTCTTGACTTGTCGCGTATTGCCCTGCATCAACATCTGATGCGCCTGCTGATTCAGATACGCTTAACAATGCCGATAATTTGCCAGAGCTAATATCTGCTGCCGCTATTCCTTCAGAAATAGTCATTATTAAAACGCTACCGCTAAAAGCTTTGTATATTCTTCTACTGCTACCTCCTAATCCTAATCGGGTAATTGCACTCATTAGACTATTTTGAAAGTATCGCCATTTGCCATAGCTTCTGTCATTGCTCCAAAAGTTAACAAGCCGTCTGTTACTGCCGAGGCCGTTATTTCTTTCCTTTCTCCTTCAGCGTCACCACTTGTCACAATTATAACAGCATCAACTAGTTGATCTGCTGTATAGCCCGTAATATTGGTTGTTGCTTGAGTAGTTGATAATGTGCCAGTTTCGGCTACTCCGTAAATAATGCCTAAATTTAATTGATCGACAATCCCATCAATAACATCTTGCTTTGCTTCTGTTGCAAATCCTGTGGCCGTAGCACAAGCTGATTTTATTGCACCTAGTCCGTCCGTACCGTTGGAAAGGTCTGTTTGTATACCATCAACCACCGTATCGACTGTTGCTAATGCTGATGCCGTGGCATAGTTAGCTTGAATATTTGCGGTATCTTCTAGTATAAGCACTGTTTCTGCTTTTACTGTGTCAACTACTGCGTCTAATGTTGCTATAAGTCCTGGCAAATCGTCGCTTTGCAGCTCGTTAGTGTCTGCAAGAATATCAGTCACGTTGCCTTGTAAAGTGTAAATTTCGTTATCAACCGTAGCTAGTGCTGACGCTAAAGCAATACCAGACGCTATACCTGTGGCTCCATCTGCGTAGATTGCGTCATATACTACCGGTTCCATTACCATAGCTTTTACAAACATAGGAAGGCATAGGGTACTGTCTTGGACTACAAATATTACTTCGCCAATAGTATCTACATCGCCTGTAGCCACAGTGTAATCATACCAACCGTCACAACCACTAACCGCAGAAAAAGCACCGCCCATAGTTACTGTAGCGGCTCCGTTTGCTTTCAATACTTCCGCTTGATCCGCAGCAACTAAACCTACGCCAGTTTCAGGGTCTACGCCGTTACCCGCGTCCATAGCAGGCCCAATGCGTATATCGATAGATGTTGACTGCCTTAGAACTAGCATTATATAAACTCCAAATAATCAGGCAAATAATCATTTTTAAGCATGGCCTTTAACTCAGTTACTTCGTTAGCACCTGAAGTCATTACACCCATAGATATTAATTGCTCGTACTTTTTCATTTTATAAAAATTATTTAGCCATTCGTTCTGCGCTATTTCGCTATCTGCAAGCACTTTAGGCGTAGGCTTAACCACTTCTTTGGCTGTCAAGTCTAAAACTTCATTAAGCGGAAACGGAAAAACATCTAAATCAAAGCTGTCTAGCTCCGCAACTTTAGCCCTTAGCATACCCTTTGCTCTTTCTTCGGTCATAGGCTCTAAACTGTAGCCCTTTTTAAACGTTTTAGCGCCATCAGAATATTCAAGCACTGCCTTCCATGTGTCGTTTCTTTTTTCTTTGCTTAGTATTTTAACTGTATAACTCATTGCATTTGCCTTCTATGATGCATGATTACTGGTATTGATATTCCGCCACCGCCACCACTAGTAATTGTCATTTTAAACCCGTTAATATAACCAAAAACAGAAACACGAGAAGCATTTATATCTAATGTTGTCCCTGATACCGTGCCTGAAAAAGACAACGGAGCGTTAGGAGTGCTGCCTGAGCTTGCTGTATATGTTTGTGAAGTGCCGCCGTCTATGTCATAAGTTGTATTACGCCCTGAATTACCCCGATGGCCTGCCAATTCTATAACGTAAGTATCACCATTAGTCAGCCCACCAACTTGTAATGTTGCAGTGGTTGCGCCCATGTAAAAATAGTAATCAAAGATTTCTTCAGGCCAACTTCCCGCGCCTGATGTTGCTGCTCCTGTTGCACCAGTAGCGTTAGTAAAAGCCGCTGTTATATCTAACGTAAAACCTGTGCCGGCATTGCTTTCATCTTTTAAATCTGACGATAATTGCTGAACACTGGTAGATGTAAATTCATTGTAACTCCACGGTGTTGGTGCGTTAGCTCCAATATCTAAATTACAATATACAACAGTATCAGTCATTTTTTATCAGCAAGCAAAAGCTTAGTTATGTCGTTAAGTTGACTTGATATAGTGTCTAGCTGCTTGAATTTCATTTATTACCCTTACTTACTAAGCCGTAAAATTAAGCGGTCAATCTTCTCGCTCATCTTTGTAATTGTTTGATTTAATTCAGCGCGGTCTTTGTTTAATTGGCGTTCTTGGCGGTCAATTAATTCGCGGTTATGTTTTGTGTTTGACTCGTTCAGTGTGAGTCTATTATTAACGCCTGACAGCGTTGTTAGTAACGTTCCGATCAGTGCAACAGTCGTTAAAATATGACCCCAGCTTATCGTCGGGTCTAGGTGTAATTTGGTTGCGCGCTTCTCGTCGCCTTCATACCTCGCCACCGTCATTTGCCTTTATTCATCAAGTGAGTTTTATCACTTGAACTTTTGGATGACCCAAACCAGAAAGCTAACAACTGTGGGATAGCGCCCGTTAAAACGCCGATCAATACACCGACCTGGCCTCGCTGCCAATCGTTTAACACTGTTTCGGGCGCGCTGCTGGCAAAGAACAACCAAAATAAACCGAAGTAACCACCGATAAAAACCGATGTCAGAAACGCTTGAAAGTAAATGCCTTTAGACTTTGCCAAGTCTCTTGCCGAATCTCGATCTTTTGCGTGAAGCTGGCTTTCTTTAATGCCTAGCTCTTTAATTTTTAATTTGAAATCACCATCAGCCGCTTTCAGCTTTAACAAAGCGTCTGGGTTATCTCTAATTTCAGCAATGGCGGCTTCTTCGTCTTCAACACCTAATGCCGATTGAATTGCTTTACTGGCTATTGCACCGAATGGACCGCCCACTGCGACACCTAAAACGGGAGCCACTGTGCTGACTATGCTTTTCCAATTAAAGCTCATATCAAAACACCATTAACAACCGCGCACTCTTTTAAATAACCTAGTTCTGGTGTTGTTGCAATACAGTAATACTTAATTTTAACGTCAGTTTCTTTATGATAGCCGATACAAGTTAGTGGAACAGAGCTTGCATTACAGATAAAAGTTTCATCGGGCATATCAAAGAAATAAATAGGCGGCGCTGCTTTAAGAAATGTAGCCGCACCTAGACTTGTACTGAATAATAATAAAAATAATGCTCTAATCATGCTGACCACCTTGCTTTGCTATTTCTAGTATCAATATGTGTAAAATCTTTGTAGCTACCTAAGCCTAATGCGCCTGAATGCGTCTGATCTAGGTATTCATAAACGTGTATAGGAGCAACACCACGTACTACAATGTCTGCGGCTCGGCCTTTAGTGTGCTGGCTACTGTCTGTGCTGCCTATAGCTCTGTTATGTGTTAGGCATCTAGCTGATGAGTTAATAGTCACCGCTGCGTTCCAATGTTGCCTGATGTCTTCAAGCACTTCTATTAATCCAGCATCAACAGTATCAAAGCCACAACCGCACTGGCATGTAAACTCGTGTCTGTTAAAGTGTTTAGATAGATCGCCCATTGTGTTACCTAAATAGATTCGCCCCACATATCCGCGTTCATTAGTTTATTGCTGTGTTAGCAATTAGTTGAGTTTGTTGGCGGCGTGGGGCTGAAATAGTAGCAAGCATAAAAAAACCCACGTATGGAGTGGGCTGGGGTCTTGCCGAGTAAGTTTGTTTAGTGTGTAAAAATCCACCGTAATGGCTACACTACCATAATTTTAGAAATATTGCAAATAGTTTAAAATTAGTTAATAAAGCCCCAATTAATGGGCTAGGGTTGGGTTAATGTCACTATCAATCAACTAAAGCAAACACACCTTTGTTAATCATCCATTCAAACTTAGACCGATTAAATTTAATTACTTCGTCTGTTTCTACATTTTTAGTTGTAGCAATTTTTTTATTACAAGTTGTAACCGTAACTTTAAAACCGTCTGCTGCGTGCTTGTATGTATTAGTAATTATTTGCATTTTCTTTTCCTCGGTAGTTGTTGCTTCAATAAGTTCATTATATAGTACTGTGCTAACAAGTCAATAACTAATTTAACTTATTTTTAAATAGCCACCGCAACCACTTCCTCTAACTTTCGAATTGCTTCCCAATAATTTGCCGCGTAATCTTGTTTTGAGCATCGACACCAATTAGCCTTAACTTCATTAGTCTTCAGCTTATGCTTGTAGTGGGCCTCTAGCGCCTTTCTAAGCGACTCTGCTAGATTACCTATGGCTTTGCCTATGTTTTCTACTTCGTCGCCGTCTGTGATGACTGTGGGCGTTCTGGTGGTTCGCCCTATAGCTTCTTTAAGGTAAGGGCATTCTGTGTACCAAGGCTTATCCTTTCTGGCACTGTTGCCCCATCTTGTTAAAAGATTGTCTAGGTATGGTGATATTTTCATATTAGGCCCTTGCTCTCAGTATGTCACACCTATGTCGGTCTGTCTCACCGTACTTCTTATGTAATACAATAGCGTTCATATCTCGGCCTGCTCGGTAGCCTTGACCGTGATGCCATGCGTCTTTGCCTGCCAGCGTTCGGAATGATTCTACGATAGTCGAGCCAACCTCTAGTAGTGTTCTGTGATGAATGTGTCCAGTGTACCAATATCTATGTTTGGTCCTTCCCCATGCTTCTGGCATATCTTCAGCCATTAACTGTGGTAAGTTTTCTTTTTTGACAGTGTGACCATGACAAACACCTATCAAGTTAGCGCCGAACTCGTAGAAATGAAACATATTTGGTTCTTGAATCGTAACTCGTTTATTGTTTTCAAAATAAAGCTGCAAGGCTATAGTTAATAATATACTTGATTCTGCGTCATGGTTTCCAGGTGCTATAATTGCAGTTACTCGCTTGTGGTTGCCCAATGCCAGTTCTATCATTCTAATCTGAACCTTTATTCCTATTAATAAAACTCTGCTCCAACGAGTGTCGACGTCTACAGGGGTTCCTTTGGTTGTTGCGTTGCGCCCACTATCACTGTGGAAAAAATCACCTAAGTTTACGACTAAAGCCTCGTCTGTAGGAGGCGCAACACTGAATAAATAATCAACAGCTGCTAATAAATCACGCTCTGCTATATCACAGTCGAAATCTTCACCAACTTCTTTATGGTATGCGTATAGGCCTATGTGTGGGTCGCCCATTGGGTAGACAACCATGCTATCTTTCATGCTGGTTTTTGGTATTTTAATATTCTTTAATGGCTTAATGTCGGATATAGAAGCCCTGAAAGCATCAGCCATACCAGTAGTTGTTTCCTTAGTGCGCTTAGACTTTAAATACTCGACTCGACGTTCTCCTGTTTCTGGGTCTTCATACCATCGGCCCTCGGTCTTGCGGTCTATTTCAAACCCTGGCGACATTTTTTGTGTAACTGATCGGTTTATAGCGCCCTGCCACCTTCGTGTGACTGATGACGGGTTAATGTTTAGCTTAACCGCTATTTCAGCAACACTCATTCCTTGTTGCTTTAGGTCAAATACTTCTTGTTGTTTAGGTGTTAGCATTCTTGATCTCCACTAGCTGCAGCCATTCGATTTATAGTATTAGCGACTGCAAGCTCTGATAAAAATGAATTATGTTTCTCGGCTTCTACATCAATCAATTCTCGCATTTCAACATTGCGCGTTGAGTAACCGTTGAACCATGCGGTCTTCATGTCGTCTTCGCTATAGACTTTTTTCGGCGCTTCTTTAGCACCAGTCTGGGTGTCGAGCCATCTTTTAAACTTTGTGTGATTGTTCATATCTATACCCATTGAGAATTGTTCTTTCTATTTTTATAGTTTCAGAATTGATGTGTCGCGTGTTAGTGATGTTTTTAATGATTCTTTCAACATCATCAAAGTCGTCAGGATTTAGAGACTCAATACCCATTTCCCAAATTGCGGCAATTACTTTTGCTTCTGTGTGTTTACTTAATAATAATTTACTTACATCTATTCTCCTATCCTTTGTTCGTGATGTTTAATTTTATCTTTGTACTTCTTCCTAATTTCTTTTATATCGTCTAGCGTGTAGTTCGCTGCTTCGTGTGGGCCTTCTAGCCAGTCTAATTCTTTTAGGCCGATTTTATTTATTAAGCTTTTTCTATACATTAGAATATTGCCGGACTGTTCAAGGTTGCAGTTTTTATTACATTGCTTATGCACGTTTATTTCACAGAATCTTAACTCTGGATTTGCACCTACAGTCTTATAGTGACCAGCACAGTATTCAACATTTGCCGTTGTACCGCAACTAATGCAAGGGTTTAATTCATCCCTTAGCCTAATGTACTTATTAAATTCGGTCTGTGTTAATTTAAGTTGGTGCGATCTACTATTATCGTTCACCTCTTTTTTCATTTTACGCGTTTCAGCTTTGTACTTAATCTTTTGCTTTTGCTTAACTATCTTTAACGCGCATGTAATTGAACAGGCTTGCTGTGTTGATTTCCACGGTGTATATAAAGATTTGCAATCTAAGTTCTTACACTTCTTTTGCTTTAATGCTTTAGCGCGTAGAGTCTTACTCATTACTTTGCTCCTTGCCTTTCCAAATCATCCGCAATTCTTTGTATCATTACCGTTAACTCACGAAGCCATGATACGTTTTCAGTTCTTATTGCTTCTTTAAGCTCTACTAGTATTGTATTACTCATTACTTACCCCTCACATAGTTAATTATACATTTACATACCTGGTAGCTGATAATTGCCAATGCTATCAAAGCTATTGCAAATACTTGAGCGTTAATGTCTTCAAAGTAAAAGTTGAATTTGACCGTGTTCATGTATGCGCCCTATCAATAAATCTGTTGTTAGCTTGCTGTGTGCGGTACACCTCGACTTTGAGCTGCGCTGCTACCATCATCCATTTAAAGTGCTCCTCTTGCTCTACTGCTGACTGAAGGTCTGTCAGTAGTTGTAAATATTCATCGTGAGCATAAGCATAGGACTCTTTAGACTGAATAGTGCCTGTCGGTGCGTCATTAATCAGCAAAGCCTTTTTACTTTTTCTAAACTGTTCTAAGTAAATCCTAGCCGCTTTAGCCGCTGCCAATTCTGGTGCGTGGACTCGGATATAATCTAAAGCCTTGCTTATGTTAATGCCTTCGATCTCCTCACTCATACATCACCTCGTTGCTTGTCTTTCGCTAACTGCTGCAAGACCTGAATTTCTAACTGTAATAATTCAGCTTCTTCTAGTGCTAGCTGCCATGCTTTATAATACATGTGGGCTAGGTCTTTCCACTCAATGATTGTTGTTTTATCGTTCATTAGATTAGCTCTCGTTGTCTTTTTTGTTAAAGTCAAAAAGCCATGCAAACAATGCAAGTATAGCAATCGCTGCAATAATTAAAATTGTAACGGCTATAATTGTAATGTTCATCTTGATTGCTCGCCACATTTCATTTCTTTCTAGCCTCATTCATTAAATCACAAATCTTCTGTGTTGCTTCTTCGCCCCTGTGCTTGACTAGCATAGGCCGCATAATATTAGTCCACCATGCTCGGCCCATTTCGCCTTTAGCCGATACCCGCCTTAAATGCTCTCGTATCTCGCATTCTAGGCGGTAAGCTTCGGTCATGTTGCTCACTAAAAAGGGATTTCTTGATCAAACACATCATCTACAGGCTGGTTATTAGCTGGCTGTGGTTGATGACTTGGGTATTTATCTGGTTGAGCAGCTTTAGCCCCATCATCCTGCTTACCGCCTAACATTTCCATTTCATTGGCTACTATCTCAGTGCTGTATTTATCGTTACCTTCTTTGTCTTGCCATTTTCTAGTTACAAACTTTCCGTTAATGTAAACCTGTGATCCTTTTGTTAGATACTGACCACAAATTTCAGCCAGTTTCCCAAAGATCACAACATTGACCCAATTGGTTTGCTCAACCTTCTGGCCTTGCTTATCCTTGTAATCATCACCTACAGCAATACCAAAGTTAGCCACCGCATTACCGTTAGGCATGTTTTTTATTTCTGGGTCTTTACCAAGCCGTCCAATAAACGAGCATGAATTTAAGTTTCTAGCCATCTTACTATCCTATTTAATTATTTAAAAAATTTATCAAAGCTCATTTGCATGTAATACCATACCCATGTTCCGATAATGTAAAGCATACACCCACCAACCATTCCCCAAAACGGCAAAGTTACCCACCACCAAGACCAATCGATTATCGTTGACAATTTTAAAGCGCAAAGTATTACACCTGTAAATATTGTTACTGTAAATAATATTGGATTCATCTTATTTCTCCTGTTCGGCTTCATGCTGATCTAAAAATTGAAGTTGTATCTGCAAGCAATGTATTGCTTTTTCTACGTCTTCGCGGTGTGTTCCTTTATTTCGGTTAAGGTATTTCAAGACTTTTACATAAACTGAATGCTGTATTGCATAATATCCAAAATTAGCATATGCAATTTCAAATGGCTGCAAACCTTGAGTATTGTAGTGATCACCTCCTATTTGCGTGTCTAGTGCGTTGGGTATATCGTCGTTAAAATCTAGCAATGCTTCGTTGTCTTTCATGTTGCCCTCTTCAATAAATGTTGCTTGCCCAGATAAAAACAGCTTATTGCGTCAAAGTTAATCTTTCGTTCTATATGGCCCAGCTTAATTAAAGCACCTCTATTTCTTGCTTTAGTCGCGCATTCGGGTGAGCATTTTTTAATACGATTATAATTACTGTTTGACTGGTCTTCTTTGCGCGGAATGTCTTTGCCACAATCTTCTTCATCGCATTGATTAAAGTATGACTTGTCTGCTGTTGATTGCTTACTCATTGTCTAGTCCTTGTTTAGTTTTAATCGCGTCCAGTCTGAGTCGCTTAATTCAGCCGATCTGGCTTTAGCTTTCCACTTTAATTTATCTGCTGCTGTGCATCGTATGCGCCAATAATCCCCGATTACTTTATCAAGCGGAAGCTTATTGTGTTGGTTGCCAGCGTTCTTTGCTTTTTTCATAGTGCCTCAGTCATTTTATTTCTCGGTTGCTTTATGCCATTATATAGATTTGTGGTAACAGGTCAATAGTTAATTTGCTTTATTTCACAGCCTCTTTCAGTTGCTTTAAATTATCCTGTATTTCTTCGTCTGTCATCGTGCTTGTTTGATTGGCTATTTGCCTTTCTAAGTATTCTCGATAACCCTTGGCTAAGTGCTTTGGTAGATATTCTGTAATATGCTTTAACATTAAAACGACCCCCCTTGCAGATCCGCTATTTTCATTTGATCGCCAATCCATGCAAATTTAAGCTTGCCAGTTGGCCCGTGTCGGTTCTTATCGATTAATATTTCAATAATACCTTTTTCATTTGTGTCTTCGTTGTAGACCTCATCACGGTAAAGCATCATCACAACGTCAGCTTCTTGCTCTATGACACCAGACTCTAAAAGATCGCCCATGTGAGGACGCTTGTCAGGCCGCTTAGTAACTTCTCGCGATACCTGTGCTAATGCTATAACTGGAATATTTAGTTCTCTGGCAAGTGTTTTAAGGCCCGTCACAACGTCAGCAACTTCTAACCGTCTGTTTTCTGCCTTCGGGCTTTTGATTCGCTGAATGTAATCAACATAGACCGCTTGTATATCGTGAGTAAACTTCATTTGCCTAGCTTCACGCATTAGCTCACCAATCGTTATATTAGCCTTGTCATGGATTAATACATTGCGACCTTTAAGTTGTCCTAGTGTAGATATAAGCCTTTCTATATCGCCATTTTGGAAGTCAGCCTTTCTTACTCGATTAGCAGAAACACCGCTTTGTATTGATAATGTCCTAATTCCTATTTGTTCCATTGGTTGCTCAGTCGAAAAGAATCCAGCCGCGCAATTATTAGATAGCATCATGTTCATAGCAACTGCTGTTTTACCCATTGCTGGCCTTGCTCCAATAATATATAAATCTGGTGATTGGAATCCACCAATAGCGTCATCCAAAGCCTTTAAACCAGTTGTCAAACCAACAACACCACCATGCTGTGCCAACTCTTGTACTTTATCAATAGCAACTGTTAAAGCCTCAGTAATCGTGTGGGTGTGCTTTTTCTCAACCACTTCTAAATTCATTAATTCTTGTATGGCGACATCAGCATCATAATCTTCGCTCAAGTTATAACTGATCTTTGTTATTTCTCGCTTGCGATACTCGCGTATTATAATTTCTTGCGATGAATAGAAAAAAGAATCAACAACAGCCGCCTCCATCCAATTAGATAACTGATGTAACCAACCACCAGTAAACGAAGCATGGTAAGCATAAACGTTATTTTTTGAACTAGCATTTAACTCTGTCAAGCGATCCGCTACTGATATTAAATCAATCAGGTTATTAGATTGGTTCATATCCATAATCACATCAAATACAGTCGCGTGTGCTTCAATCATAAAACTAGCTTTCGTAGCTGTGACTTCAAGTAATCTCGATGGCCTAGTTAGAATTGAGCCAATAAATACCTTTTCCGCTTCAGGTGCTTGCCATTGTTTATTCATAATGGAAAATCCCGGTAACTTGATGTTGATGGCTGATTGTTAAAACCACTTTTATTCGTTGGTATTACTATCTCATCATTCCAACAATCATTATTCAAATAAACTAATGGCGCTTTTCTAAATTGTTTGTCAGGCGTTGAGTTGATGTATTTTGGGAGAGTGTTAAATATAGTGTCTACTGATTTTTTACTCAATCGTTCAAACTTAGCTTTGCATTTTGGCTTGTTTACATTCTTGTCGTACATTATCCAAAAATCATCAAACCGGCTATCTATTTTACTCTGCTCTGTCTCTGCTCTACTCTCCTCTGGTGCGTCAAGTTGCGGACAATCGGTTACCGCTTGGTTGACAGGTGGTTGACAGGTGGTTGACAGGAAACCTAACTCTATGAATTTATTGATGTTTGGTGGTGACTCAAGCATTGCCATTCGTTGAATCATTTTTGGATTGTCTGATATTTGTCCATTTTTATCAGCCGCAAGAATCCAAATAGAAATTAACTGGCCTTTCTCTGAATCAGTTAAATCTACCCATTGTTCATTTGATAATAAGTTCCTGTAGACTTTAATCCACGGTGGCGTACCCCTGTCTTTTCTAAAGGTTTGCCACTTATCCCAATTATTGATTTCCATTATGCATCACCCGTTATAATCAAATGAGCTGCGTCTTTATGGCTATACCCTCCTTCCCATAAGGAATGCAAAACCTTTCTATAGGCTTTTAAATGATATGTATCGGTCGATATATTTGCTGTTATTAATACTAATTTACCCCATCGTACGGAGTAATTAACAATACGCGGTGATAAAACCTTATCGGTTCCCGGCTTGTAATTAATTTGTTTTTTCATTGTTAAACCTTCATGCAGACCCTTCTGGAAAATAGATAGCGGCAACTCTGAAGGGGGTAAGCTATCCTTGGGTTCGAAGTCCAAGTAAGCCGCTTTGAGTATTATACTAGAAATCCGATTCCTCGGTCAAGTGAGTTTTTTATTGTCTAGCTTTTATTAGCCAGCTCAAATAATTCAACGTATGCATTAAATAAGTCTAGGTTATTTTCTTTTAGCATCACGCATTCTTCGTTATCTTCGTCAAAATAATCGCTATATATTTCTAGCGCTTCACATAATACTTGTGCTGATTTTACAGTTAAATTATCCATCGTCTATCTCAGTTTAATTAAAAGAGCGCCAGGCCACTACGACCTGACACAAGACCACGTTAGTTGAGGATGGTGCTAACGTGGGTACTGCTAAAGCTGCTCGGTTACTTTAATAAAGTCCCTTCTATCAAAGCCCATTAATTTATTGCTAAAAGCTGTTGAGCTTTCAAATTGAGCCTGATCTTTTCTTATCCAATATTCTCTAGGCTCTGGTTTGACTCTGTACTCAATCGCATCAAAATTCCACATTGGCCTGTGATCATTGTCATAAGTGTAAAATTCGCCAGCGTTAGCAGCTATATGACGCTTTCCTTGAATCGTTTTTCCTTCTTGCGCTGCCTCTAAAACGGCAATCATTTCCTTTCTTGTTTGTTTCATTCTGACACCTGTGGTAATGTTGTGTTAATCCCAAACTATCAAAGCTATGGCAGTAAGAAAAGAGCCTGCTACCATGCTAATTCCTATTTTTAAATCTGGTGTTGGATCTAGCATTGCTGGCATAATTATAGTTCCAATTATAACTCCAATTATAATTAATATACTGTTAACCTCTATGCTTTTCATTTCAAATCCTCTGGATATTCTAATCTGATATTTAAGCGTAATGCTGCGCCCGTAATACCGTCAAATTGTTGTGGTAATAAATTCAGGTTATTGCAATTTATAGCCGATCCTCTTTCTGCATTACATTTACGACAAACCGGATCAACGTCTAGTGGCTTCATGTAATCCCTATGCTCATACTGCGATGCTACACCTCCACAGTCTACGCATTGTATAACCCCGTCTAGCTTCGGTAATATTCCATATCTAACAGCTATTGCAACAATACTATGACAGCCTCTAGCGCGATTTCCAGACGCTTTATATTTAAGATCGCATTCAACACAAGGTAGACACCTTTTAGCGCTACTACTTGCTCTTGATCTAGATATACATATTCCACAATCAATACAGTAATTAGGCTTATACCTTAATTTCTCTTTGCAATCCGTACAATATTTATGTTTGTTTGTGCTTGTTATGTCAATACCGCAAACATAACATGACTTAACTGTCCGTAGATTTCTACAATTTTCGCATTTTGTCGCATTCCAATGGGGATTTACAACAGGCTTAATATTGCATAATACGCATGTTTTGCTCATTTCCTCCTCCTTAAATAATTATAAAGAACATCGATTTTATCATTCGATTTATATTCGTTATTCTTTAGTTGATATAACCAGCTTTGCGTAAGCCCTGTCGCTTCTGCTATTTGCTTCACTGATAATTGTGTGTGTTGTATGAGGTACACCGCCTTTTCTTTTCTTGTCATTGTGCTAATTTACAGCATCCTCAAATTAATTCAAGTTATATTTTACAGAATAGCGAAATAAATAGTTTACATCCAGATAAATAGAGCGCATACTAACCAAACATCAAACGAGGAAATAGAAATGAATGAATACACTATAAGACCACTTGGCGCACCACCACTTCCACGGATAGATATTGTCTTTGGTGAGAACATACATGCTGAAGCAGTATACGATTTTAACCATGAAGATTTGATTGAGCTAATTGCTTTAATGGTTCCTGTGGGACATAACGGAAGTAGCGTTAATATAATAGATGATTTAAGTGAATCAAGCATTGGTAAGGCGCGATTTGCTTTACGTGATGCAATAGACGAGGCTGAATAAATGACTGCCTACGACGAATGGAAATTAGCATACCCTGAAAAATGGGATGATGAAGACGAGCCAGAAGAAGGCGAGCTGACTGACGAAGAACGCAAAGAACAATATGAAGTTAATCAATGGGAGAGTAATAATGACTGATTTAATTACGAGAGAAGATTTAGCGTCAAGATTAGTAAAAGCTGGATGGTTGATTAGCAATGTTAAAAGCATTATGGACGAAGCCTTCCCGCCTAAGTTTGTGCCTAGAGTTGGTCAGGTTGTGCTTTGCTGGGATATGGATAACGCGGAATTTGTAGCCTATGAAAAATTTAAAGCAATGTCAGACAAGGGCGAATATATATGCACTCATAACCATTGGGACGCTTGCAGGGCGCAAACAGCAGAAGAAAAGGGTGAGCTATGAGTGAATTTGATATCAGAGTTCAGCGCTTGATTAAGGCTGGCTATCCTAGCAATGTAGCTACACTAAAAGCCTGGCAGGAAGTTACAGACGCAAATAATGCAAAAGCTGAACTATTGGAGAAAGATGATGATTAAGCTAGCATTGCTATTTGGTCTTGTGCTAACATTATGTTTCAGCCACATCGGTATAAATTTAATTGGTGTTGCGCTGTTATTAATTGCAGTACTTAAAACTAACGAGGATATTTTGATATGAGTAAAATGAGTCAACACGTACTTGATGATGGAACGGACGAAGCTGACTATGCTCAGTTAAGCGAAGACGAGCAAGCCGAACAGGAGGAAATATAATGGACTTATTAAAACTAGCAGAGCCTTTGACTGTTGACCAGATTGATTTTCGCATCCAGTCAATTAACAAGGGTGGTTACGCAACTATACTGGCTTATAAAAACGCCAGATGTGATATGCAACGGCTTGATGATGTTTGTGGGCCGCTTAATTGGGAAAGAAAGCACACTAGGGACAATAAAAACTGTACTGTGTCGATTTATAACGAAGAAAGTAACCAATGGGTAGGTAAAGAGGATACAGGCACAGAGAGCAACGCAGAGGCTCAGAAGGGCTTGGCTAGTGATTCGTTTAAACGATCTTGCTTTAACTGGGGTATTGGTCGCGAGTTGTACGAATACCCAGTTATTCAAATTAAATTAAACCCAAAAGAATTTAAGGTTGACAATAATAAAGTAATGCCTACTTGGGAATTAAAATTAAAAGAATGGGTTTGGTACTCAGAATTTGAAGATGGCAAGATAAGTTTTCTAGCTGCCAGCGATGGTGTGGCAACTCGCTACAAATGGGGTTTAATGAAGTCAACAGAAGTTATTGATGACGTAATAGTTGAGCCAATTGAGACTATATCAAACGAACCATTAGACCTAGACAAAGTAAGCCGAGCCACAACGTACTTTATCAATCAGATCAATGCTGACGAAGACGAGGATGCTGTAGCGCCTAGAATTAAAGCCGCTTACAATCGATTAACCAATGATGAGCAAGTAGCTGTAAACAATAACCTGAAAGAGCATAAGTTTGAGAAACGCCAGCTAAATACAATACTCAAAGGTTTTTTAGAATATGAGTGTAATTAACTATTGACCTGTTAGCACATAACAGATACCATGGCAGTTCGCATTCACAATCGCAAGATTAGGAGTTATATTATTCGACAATTTAGCCCTTAGAAGCGGCCCAGGCACTAGACGGGTATTCTTTAAAGGTAGACGATGACTAGAATAATGCCAAGTTTGCAAAGCCGATTAAGTTCGGTTTTGTTGGTATAAAATCAATTAGAGTGTTTTGATTGTGGCTGTATTTGGTAAATTTTGACTGTATTTCTGTTCGATTCAGGCTTGTGATATTTGGTAAATACTTAGATGATATTAAGGTTCGATTCCTTGCCAGCCACATTCAAAGCACTTTACCAACTAACGGGGATAATAGAATGCTAGTTAAAGTATGGGAAGCTTACAAAAAAGACAGTCAAGACGCTTGCTGTTTTTTAACTAAAGAGCTGGCACAGAATCAGACTGTATTTGCAGATGTTGATCTAATTGCTGAGGCTCAAGCTGATTTGTCTGATGACGAAATAATGCGTTTAAATGATGGGCTACCCGTTTATTAACGGCATAGAGGATAATATAATGACTGAATTAATAGGGTGGGAGTTTGAGCATGAAAGGCAGTCTGTCGGCACTACGCAATTTGATTGGGTCTATTGGCATAAAGACTATGACGGTACTAACGGGCTATGTGGGCTAGGATCAAGCAAGCAGGACTGTATTGATCAAATTAAAGTAATGGATAAACAAATAATAGCTGGCTGCTTTTACGCCCATAAAGACGATTACAATAGACCGGAATAAAGTTTAAGCATGGAGCTGGGCCAGATCCCGAATTGATATTGATTCGTAATAAGCGAAGTCCTGTTTTGTATCGGTACTCAACGAGAGTCTTTATAATAGCTGTAGAAGAACAGGCATTAATTTCAATTAGGAGAATAACATGGACACAGAAGACAGGCTAATGCGAGGGTATTGCTACCCTCGTATTTATTTAAACAACTAATAATCTAGCCGCATCTCTGGCATTAGTAATATCAGAAGGGGCTGCTGTCATTTCTATTTCAATCATTTTAGTTTCCTCTTGGTAAGTGCTTTAAAAGCTTCTTGCAACTCGTTAAATAAGTTACGTTTGGCGGTATCGCTCACTTAGGATACTCCATCTGTTATTAACCAGCTGTGTAACCGTTGCCTGCAGTGATAGCGCTATCTGCGTCTACCATACTTTCGTTGCCCCAATCGTCTTTTGCTTTCATTAAGACAAGATGCTCGACATTTCTATCTACACATGATTGTCTTTCTTCAGCGGTCTCATCGACCATTCTTACTCCTGCAATAACATCGTTGATGAGTGCTATTGAGTGACCCATTGATGTAAAGTCTTGTAGTAATTCTACTTCAGTTCTTTTTTCGTTCATTTTGTCTGTCCTTCTAAGGTTAAAATACGCGCTTCAAGCGCATCGTTCTTGGTTGATAGTTCTTGTAACGCTTTGACAAGCACTGGAATTAATGCTGTATCTATCATGCGAAGTTTGTCTTTGTCTTCATTGTCTACGATGACTGGGCTATCACCCTCAAGCGCCAATACGTCTTGAGCTTTGAAGCCATAGCGCACACCGCCATTGGTTTCTTCAGAGTTCCGCGCAGTACGGAACTGATACGCCGTGGGCTGCAACGCTTTGACAAACTCAAGGCCGTGAGGAACAGGTGCGAAGTTAATCTTGTCCCGCGCATCTGACACAACTGTCCATGCCACTTGAATGTAGGCATTGGTAACACCCGTCGAACCCATGCAAAAACGGTTATTTTGGGTCGTTGGGTTGAAGACTGGTGCGTTAGAGCCTGCTGAATTGCGCGGATTGATTGCTGTGTTTCCGCTACCCGTGGTGTTGCTATAGAGCGCGTCTGCTCCATTAGCTGTGTTGAAACTACCCGTGGTGTTGCTATAAAGGGATGTGTATCCACTAGCTGTGTTGCTATTACCAGTGGTGTTGTTATAGAGGGATGTGTATCCACTAGCTGTGTTTTCACTACCCGTGGTGTTGCTATAAAGGGATGTGTATCCACTAGCCGTGTTGCTAGTACCTGTGGTGTTGCTATAAAGTGCGTTAATTCCACTAGCAGTGTTGTTACTACCCGTGGTGTTGGTTTGAAGTGCGCTTTTTCCACTAGCTGTGTTGTTGCTACCAGTGGTGTTGCTAAAGAGTGCGGTGTGGCCACTAGCCGTATTATTAACGCCAGTAGTGTTGCTATAGAGTGCGTTAATTCCACTAGCAGTGTTGTTGCTACCAGTGGTGTTGGTTTGAAGTGCGCCTTGTCCACTAGCTGTGTTGTTGCTACCAGTGGTGTTGCTAAAGAGTGCGCTGTTTCCAATAGCTGTGTTGCTGCTACCCGTGGTGTTGGTTTGAAGTGCGCTGTTTCCACTAGCTGTGTTTCCGCCACCAGTGGTGTTGCTATAAAGTGCGCTTTTTCCACTAGCTGTATTGTAGCTGCCTGTGGTGTTGCTAAAGAGTGCGGTGTGGCCACTAGCCGTGTTATTAACGCC
>Ga0222708_1000057_pt1 | contig 33404 bp, 60 predicted proteins | sample AntAcemetage1576_FD_179806 | JGI IMG/M metagenome (GOLD analysis project Ga0222708, IMG submission 179806) | Saline water microbial communities from Ace Lake, Antarctica - #1576 | ecosystem: Environmental > Aquatic > Non-marine Saline and Alkaline > Saline | place: Antarctica: Ace Lake... | reverse complement strand
TAGGACACGGGCCTAATTTTAAGCTAAAAGCAGATTTACCTACCGACGTTGTTCACGGTTCAGTGAGTATTGTCCACTACGAAGGATGCTGTGAAATTACAGTTGAGTGCTATCACGAGCACGAAGAACCCACTGCTTGTATGCGCCACGGGGTTATGACAGGGCGGCAGTCCACACTAGCTTGCTGTGAGAATATACCTACTGAGCAGGCGATACGCGACAGACTTGATACATTAATAACGGAGTATCCTAAATGACATTTGAACAATGGTTTGCCTCATTAGACGGTGGGTATGACAGCTACGAAGACTTATTAAAAGAGTGCTGGGAAGCGGCCCAACAACAGGAGACAACTAATGTCTGATTTAAGCGTAAACAGCATACTAGATGCCAGCGGTGGGGCTACTACTACCATCAACGGCTTCACGCCTACTGTGTCTAACATGTCGGGTAGAAATAAAATTATAAATGGCGGAATGGGTATTGACCAGAGGAACGCTGGGGCTGCGGTTACTACTGCTGGGTCGTTTCCTGTTGACAGGATGCGGATGACTAACATCACAGACGGCGCTTTTTCTGCGCAACAAGACTCGTCTGCCCCATCTGGTTTTATAAATTCCGTAAAAATTACTACTACAACAGCAGATGCAACACTTACCACAACACAAACGCTTCTCTTAGAACATCGACTTGAAGGTGTAAATACTTACGATTTGGCGTGGGGTACTGCAAGCGCTAAAACAGTTACCATGTCTTTTTGGGTTCGCAGTTCTTTAACTGGTACTTTTGGTGGTGCTTTACAGAACTCGGCTCAGGATAGAAGCTATCCATTTACTTACTCAATATCTGTTGCTGATACTTGGGAATACAAGACCGTCACAATTCCGGGCGAGACATCAGGAACATGGCTAACAACGAATGGAATAGGGCTAAGAATGTCGTTTGGGCTAGGTGCTGGCCCTGACAGAAGCGGCACTGCTGGTGCGTGGGCCGGTGTAAACTATTTTTCAGCCACAGGCGCAGTCTCAGTCATCGGTACTCTTGGCGCAACCTTCTACATCACAGGCGTACAGCTAGAGGCCGGAAGCGTAGCAACTCCTTTTGAGCATAGGCAGTATGGGCAGGAGCTGGCGTTGTGTCAGCGGTATTATTATCATAAGGTATGGAATTCATACCCGGGAGCATCAGTTGGTATAGCGTCTGGTACGTCTACTTTAATTTGTAACGTCGATTTTCCTGTGCAGATGCGAGCAGTGCCCACCTTGGTAATTACTGATCGTTCAGGAACTGTGAATTCTGTAGTCAATGTTAACAATAATGTGGTAGTAGGTTTTACCAAATCACAGATATGGGAAACTGCTCACGGAATAGCTTCGATTATAGGTAGTGCTTCACTAACTTCCGGGGTGGGCTATGGCTTTAATTTCACAGCAACAGCAGAACTCTAATAAGGAAAACTCATGTATAAGCTAGGTAAAGATTTAATAAATAGGTTGGTTGATTCTGCAAGTATCCCCACTGACCCCGCCAATACTGACTACGCTAATTACCTAATCTGGCTCTCAGAAGGCAACACGCCAGAGCCAGCGGACATTCCACCGCCACCAACCTACCAAGAGTTACGTGCCTCAGCATATCCTCCAGCGGCTGACTACTTAGACGCAATAGTCAAAGGCGACACAGCACAAGCGCAGGCATACATTGATGAATGTCTGGCAGTAAAGGCTAAGTATCCTAAATGACTGAGGGCAACGAACCAATCCCGGCTGATACAACATCGGAGTAACCAATGTTCGGAATATCCGCATTTGCTCAAACGCCCTTTGCATCTACTGCTGGGGGCACGCTATTTGATGCGTCTGGCGTAATCACCTCAGAAAGCGTTTTAAGCGCCTCTGCGTTTAGACTGCTACCTTGGTATGGGCTGGAGGCAATAAACGGCGTATCAGCCGCTACAGGCTCTGGCGAACGCATTGCTGTTGGTGTCGGTTTGATTGGCGGCCAAAGTGCGCTGTCTGTTGATGCTTCGCGGTACGCTATTGGGTCGGCATCGGTTCAGGGCGCAAGCGGGTTGACTTGCTACGCAATACGCTACGCTTTTGGCGGTGCGACAATAGTCGGTGAGTCTAACGCGATTGCTAACGGTGTACGCTACACGTTTACATCTGCAAATGTGGTTGGCCAATCTCAGATTAATGTACACGTACTGACGATCAAAAACACGCAGGTGTTGATACAAGCAGAGTCTGCTTTAAGCATTGTTGCAAGGTACACCACTCAAGTGCCCGTATTGGTTACTGGGCAATCAAAAATGGTTGTAAATGCAAGAGAAAAATGGGAAAATTACGGCAATGACGGTGAGACGTGGTTGCCTATTCCAACCGGCTCAGAAATCTGGGTCAAGATCGCAACTGAAAACGAAACTTGGACTGTTGTCCACTGAGGTAAAAAATGGCAGATGCAAACACCACAAACCTAGGTTTAATAAAGCCCGAGATTGGGGCTAGTGCTGACTCGTGGGGGGGCAAGATTAACGGGAATTTAGATGCACTTAGCGCATTGTTTCCGTCTAACGACCTTGCTGTTGCTAACGGCGGTACAGGAGCCTCAGACGCTTCTACAGCACGTACAAACCTTGGTTTGGTCGTTGGAACTGATGTGGCTCCTGTTAGCTCACCTACGTTTACTGGCACACCTACAGCTCCAACAGCGTCGGCAGGTACAGCATCTACGCAATTAGCAACTACAGCTTTTGTTATTAACGCTATCTATCCTGTAGGCTCTATTTATACTAACGTTTCCGTAGCTACCAATCCAGCAACATTGTTTGGCTTTGGCACTTGGGAGTCTTTTGGTGCTGGTCGTGTGTTGGTGGGTCTTAACAGTGGTGACGCTTCTTTTGACACCTTAGGTGAGACAGGCGGTAGTAAAGATGCTGTTGTTGTTAGTCACACCCATAGTGTTACAGACCCCGGTCACTTACATGCTGGAGGGCGTATAGCATTTTTTAATAGTGGAATAACAGGTGGTGGAAATGATACAACTTCAACTCCGGGTAATACAGGAACAGCAACTACAGGAATCTCAATTAACAGCACAGGCTCCAGTGGCACTAACGCTAACCTGCAACCATACATTACTGTGTATATGTGGAAGCGCACTGCGTAATGATTGAAGATGTAAGCCACAAAGACATACTAAATCGCCTAATCTCAGTTGAGGGAAAGGTTGATGAGGTACACACAGAGACTCGCACAATGGTTCATGCTTTTGAGGCAGTTCAAGGCGCATTTACTGTGCTTGAGTGGATTGCTAAAGCTGCCAAGCCTTTGTTGTGGGTGGCTGGTGTCGTGACGGCCATCAGCATCATGTACGCAGAACACAAGAGTAAGTAGTGCTTGCTGAATTAGCAATTGCCAATGCGTGCTTTGCGGCGGTAAAAACAGCGCTAAAAAATGGTTCTGAATTAGCGGCATGTGCATCAAAGCTGGGGGAGTATTTTGGCCTCAAGGCTGAGATTGCAAAAAAGGCATCAAGCAAGGGCAGTGATTCAGATGCTTTCTGGGCGATGGAATCTTTGCGTGAAGCTGAGGCTGAGTTAAAAGAGATGCTTATTTACTCAGGACGACCGGGCCTGTATGATGATTTTTTACTCTACCAAAGTCAGAAAAAGCGTGAGCGTGAGCAAGAGGTTCGCGACAAAGCCCTAGCTATTTACAAGCGCAGGCAGAAGGTTTGGGGCTGGGTAAACGGCATACTGATTGGTATAGCAGTACTGACGGGCGCTATCGTTGTCTTTGGCCTCGTCTGGCTCATTGTCAAACGTGGCACGTTCTAATTTAAGGAAACAAACAATGATTGCACTAGCGGGACTACTCAATATCGGCAGCAAGCTGATTGACAAACTTATTCCAGACCCAACAGCCAAAGCGCAGGCGCAGTTAGAACTTGCAGCGTTAGAGCAAAGCGGCGAACTGGCGAAGATGGCCAATGAAGCTGACCTGTACAAGACAGAGCAAGGAAACCTCACAGAGCGATTAAAAGCGGACATGGGTAGTGATAGTTGGCTGTCCAAGAATATACGCCCCATGACCCTCCTAGCCATCCTAGTGGGCTATTTCACGTTCGCTATGATGTCAGCATTCGGTCTTGACGCAAATTCGGCCTACATTGAGCTTCTCGGCCAGTGGGGTATGCTAATTATGTCGTTCTACTTCGGCGGTCGCACGCTTGAGAAAATTATTGACATGAAGGCAAAGAAATAATCTGGAGTACGTGATGTCGTTCTGGCTACCTGTTGCTTTTATATGCCTCACAAGTGGCAACTGCGGCTTTGCTAACGGCAAACTAACGGCAACGGCCAGCGAGTGTGAACAGAAGAATTACGCGGTTAGACAGAATCTGACCACCGACCTAGATGTAGCAAGTTTTGAACTTTCGTGCATACAAATAAAGAAAGACCAATACATATGAAGCTATCAGCTAATTTTTCACTGAGCGAACTCACTAAGTCTGAGGCGGCAACTCGCAACGGCATATTTAACACCCCATCTGCGCTGGTCATTGAAAAGCTGCAAGCGTTGACTGACAACATCTTGCAACCCTTGCGCGACAAGTTCGGCCCAGTCATTGTTACAAGCGGTTATCGTTCGCCGGAGGTAAATAAAGCAATCGGTGGCAGCACCACCTCGCATCACTGCTTTGGCTACGCAGCCGATTTTGAGGTGCTTGGCATGGATAACCGCGAGTTATCTATATACATCCGAGACTCGTTAACCTATACCCAACTGATACTTGAGTTCTACAACGGCGACCCAGACTCAGGCTGGGTTCACTGTTCTTATGACGCGGCAGACCTAAAGTGCCAGACTCTTACTGCGCGGCGGGTTAACGGGCGCACTCAATACTCTAACGGGATTCTTTGACCGACCTACCACGATCACTTCCTTTGTTGAAAAGAGGTGGCCGTTTGCGCAGACGTACCGTCTGTAGGTAGACCCGTTGGCTCGCTGTCTGGTTTCCTTGACCTCGCACCAACTGCGGCATTCTGGGCAAATCATTTGACCTTGTCCTGCTTACCGTCTTTGAAGTGCAGGTTGTTCCCGACACGGCTAGGATACCTGTCATGGTCATCAGCGCCCGGTCTAACCGCTGGCTTGGGCGGGTCGTTGTAAATGCCATCCATCTTGCTGAATGTCATGCTGCGTGCAATAGAAATTTCGTCTAGGAATTTTTGTCTATCGCTCATGTGTTACTCCTTGCCCTGATTGCTTTTACCGCCTCGTCTGCCAGTAGTTTGGCTGGAGATTGGTCGTGCAAGAAACTGCCACCTTCCAATAACTTGGCACACGCCTCACGCTCCCCATTCACTGCCTTGTCAATCTGCTTGAGCCAAAACTCGGAGTGCTTGTTGCTGTAGTCGCTCCTGACGAGTTCGGCAAAGTGTTCGAAATACTGCTCGCGCAACAACAGGCCGCTCCGCCCCTTACAAAATGCACCAGCCTCCTGCGCCATTGCAATAACTTTTTCTATGCTCATGTCCTCATCTCCCGTTCAATAGCAAGCAAAAACTGCTCTGCTTGCTTGAGCAGCCACAGCACATCCGGCCCATGTGTTCCAGTAGACGCAAAATACAATGAGCCGTCAGCTTCATAGCCAACAATCACCACCTCTTTTAGCATTCCTACTGCTCCAGTCAATACCGCGTCTGGGTCAAGGTCAAGGCGCGTCTCGCCTGCACCGATGCCGATGGGGAAGTCGATTAAATTAGTCATGTGTTTTTCTCCTTTAGTTTGTCCTCAACAATTGCTGCAACATCAGCGAACGTAAAGTCATTGACGATGTCAGGCACACGGGGACGCATTGAGTCGTAGTCTTCTGGTGTCAGCCCAAACCAAGGCTTGTGTGGTTGTGTTGATGTGTAAAGCGGGGCGCACCCATCGTTGTCCAAGAACTCGTCCTGCTCATCAGCAGGCATCTGAGCAAAGGTCTGAAAGTGGTTCTCACCACAGCATTGGAACCGTGCCTTCTCACCACCACAGTAGCAACAGTATTGTGTGTCATCAGCCATTAGTTCTTTTCGTGTCATGTGTTCTTCTCCTTCAAAGCCAGCTCAACAGCGGCTCCATAAGACAGCCAGTCAGCGCTCATACAGCCAGCGTTCATTGCTACCTGAATATGCTCCTCATTAGTCAGTCCTACCCATGTGCGATGTTCTGGCGGTGGCACATAAGCACTACATACATCTAAATCTTTTCCTTTTGCGCTGCATGGCCTGTCTATGCGGCAATTCTTGCAACTTGGCTCTTGCTTATTTGAGGAATCCGTTTGAGGAATCTGAGGAATGTCTTGGGTAATAGGCTTTGCTAAGGCAGCCTCTAACCTGCCCATCGCAGCGTGCATGTCTGTAGTCGCATCACGGCCAGCCTGAAGCCCACCAAAATCGTTGACGTACATCTCAGAGTCGATAATAGCCAGCAGGTCTTTTGCCAGTTGTTCAGTTGTCATTCTTTTTCTCCTGTTGCATAAACCGCTTGAAACGCGCCCAGAGCGATTTTTTTCTTGCAAGTAGCATAATCTGCCACCAAATGTTTAAATCGTCCATATGCGACCGTCTAGGTGGCTCATAGCGGCATCCAATGACCACCTTGCCAGTGTTGTAGCCTTTCATTTGGAAACCAGCGCCAGTTGGAAGTCAGCAAGTTCATCTGTAGCCCAGTCAAATCCTAAGTTGCACATAAGGTCTAGGTGGACACTAGCGTACAAGATTAACTGAGTGCCTTGGCTGGTCTTACGCAGCGAGTAAATTTCAATTATTTCGCAGTCATCTTTGTGCTGGCGAACGAATACGGGTTCTTTGGTCATTTTGGAATCTCCTATTGTGTTGCGATGTGTTTATTCTACACACATCGCAACACAAATTGAAGCCCTTTCAAGTTATTTTCTAAATGATTGCCCTACTTGCCAGCAAGCGCTTTTTCAAGTAGGAATAAAACCTGTCCTGTAAACGACCGTTGCTGTTGGCTTGCCAGCGCAGTGATGCGAGTAAACAGGTCGAGCGACATCCGCACTGAGCAGTATTTTTTTGGGTCTTTTTTGTCCATAGTATTTTCCTTTAGAACGGCATATCGTCATCGAACTCAGGCGCAGGCGCAGGCGCTTGCTTAACGGCTTGCCTAGCGGCTGGCTGTTGGGCTTGTTGCTCTTTAGGCTGGAAGCTGAACGACATAAATTTCGTGCCGTTTGCGCCCACTTTGAGCCATGAACTCATCCACATTTCCACGCCACCGACCATGCATGAACCCTTGTAGTCTGGGTGATTTTCTTTTTCTTTCTTTTCATTGCGAAATATAGAACCTGAATTGTCCCGTTGTTCGAAAGCCATGATTTATTCCTTTATGTCAATGATTTTGTAGACCCGCACAGTACGGGCGTGTGATGCAAGATGTGTCGCATTGGTGTAGCCAATTGGCTTAAATTGTTTTCCGCGCAGGACTGCGCCCCAAGTGTTTACGTGATAACCCGCTGGCAGGCTTACAACCTTGCGCAAGTCGTTAATGGTTACCTCGCCGTTGGCCTTGCCTATTTTTTTAGCAACGGCTCTAGCCTCATTAATCCACCTTTTTCGCTTTTGCTCTAGCATTGCTAATACGCGGTCGCGTTCTTGTTTTGCAGTCATAGCTAGTCTTTCTTCTTGAGTGATGCGCGGGTCTTAGAGTCCAGCAGCGTCCACAGTGCGAGTTTCTGAGCTTCTTCTAAGTTAGCGCTAATGACAATCTGTCTAGCCTTAGCTGGGTCTTCTGTGACCGCTTCTTTCAACATATCGGCCAGTTCTACCAGTTCAGCCATTTCGTCATCTGTGACTAACTCGCGTGCGCCTTGGTTGGGTGTGATGATTGGGTCTTTCTTGGCTTCTAGCGGCTTGCCTGCGTCCAATACGTCATGCTCCACAACTTCCAAGGCTACCATCCAGAGGTAACGGCGAATATAACTAATCACTGCGCCCAAATTTTGCACCGGATGCATACCTTTTAAGTTTGCTGGCTCCATCGGGCTGGTGATTGCAATTTCAGTCTGGTCATGCACATCTGTGATAGTTAAAGTGGCCAACTCTTTGCCAAAAGATATGTAGCCACTCAGTCCTATGCGAAAGAAAATGTTTTGAATCTCTGGCAAAAAGTCTTGCAGTTCAAAATACGAGTAGCCAGCAAATTTATTAGTGCCACTTTTTTTAAGAGGTGCGCTTTGCAAGTCTATTCTGGCTTGCATCAGTTTGATGTGTACGCTCATGCTAACCTCAATACTTCAATGTTGTCGGTTGCCCTGTGAATCATGTAAGAGCCATTGCCCCAATGATGGCTAAGGTGGCCGCACAGTGCGCCTCGAATAGACTCCTTGTCGAATTCCCCAAATGGGATTAGCGCAACGTCACCCACTTTTATGTCCTTGAGGAAAGGTGCAAAGTGGTTAGTCAACGCGCCGTAGCCGTATCGCGCATTACGCTTGAGTTTGACGGCTTGTATGGGTGCGCCCCACTCTTTGTCGGCTGTCTTGATGTGATAGGTAGCGCCACTTGCTGAAAGCATCCTGATGGCTTTCTCAATGGCAATTTGATGTATAGACATAACTATGTTCCCTTTTTAGTTTGCAATTAACATTGCGTCAAAATCACTATCGTCAAAATGAACGGTAGCGCCTTCATAAACGATGACGGCTGCATCGTTTTGATCTTTCAATGACTCCAAATCCAAGAGGCAGTCAATGTAAAAGTCTGTCTTGTTTTGACCAAGAAGCTGGCCTAGTTTGCGTTCGCCTTGGCTGTTTAAAGTGTAGACGTTTTTTAGATGCTCAGTCATTTTTACTCTCCAATTAGATTTAAATATAACACACAAATCAAGATGAAAGACGGCGTGTGTACTTTCTTTTTGTTTTTTCTTCTGGGTCAGTTAGCGGTGTCTCTTTGGCCAAGGTCAGCAGCGCGTTGCGAATGTTGGCCACCTGTGCTGATGTTAGTCTGCCGTTCAAGTCAAGGATGCGTGCTGTGCGCCCTGCTTGATCGTCTGTGTAGCCTTTCGGTGTGCGACCCATGCTTAGGTACATCTCAACCATTTCAAAGTCACCAGTGTCTGTACGCCACTTGGCCCTGATGTCTTCCAAGCGCTTGGCACTGAGTTCTAACATTTTGCTCATTTGGTTTTCCTTAGTTGGGGCTTTCGCCCCGTTGGTTTAAAAGTTGTAGTCGTAAAACTTGATTGGCTGGTCGTTTAACTTGAAGCGGCGACCATGCTTGTCTTTCCAGCCATCTTTGCCAAGGCGAATGCGAATGACTTGAGCGGTTTCGTCTGAGGTGATAAACCATTTTTGTTGACGTTGGTTTGAGCAGTGGGCAGAAAAGCCGCCGACATGAAAGTCCATTTTCACGCTGTCGTCTTTTGTTGCGCTCATCTCACGAACTTCGATTGTCTTGCCACTGACGGCGCGGACAACCTCAAATGGGTTGACATCTGAGTAAGCGATGTGGTTTGCGTATTGTGTCATTTGGAAACTCCTGTTGTGTTGCGATGTGTTTATTATGGCATAGAAAAAACACACTAGTGTCTAGGTGTTTTCCCTAATTGTGCAAAATAAATTTGCACACAAATAATGAGATATGAACACAACCTTTCAAACTTTTATCGAAGACCTCAATGTACTGATGCGTCAGCTACCGCATGGAGATATTGAAGCCGTCCTGTGGCTTAACAGCTTGCAGTTCAACTGCGTCATGGCTGCTGAAAAAATTCAGCGTGTAGACCTAAACAAAGAAAATTTTGGAGGAACAGACTAATGATTGCTTACAGCTTTAGAGCGGTGACAGAGGACAAGTCCCGCGTCTGGGTAGGGTTTGCGGTTGCGCAAAATATGGTAGACCTTTTCTGGCAAATTGACAGCCACATCGACCCGTACAGCGTTGAAATAAAGAAAATGTACAGTGGTAGTGCTTGTATGTTACTGGTTTGCGATGGTGATGATATTGATGAAAGTGATTACGAAGTACATGGAATTTCGTTACCAGAAGAAAGTGGCTGGAAAAAGCCAAAGTGGATAACAGACCCAGATTTCGTGGTATAGTTTTTACAGACGCGGCTAGGTCGGAATAATTACCCGACTGAAAAGAGTTACCCCTTCTCTTGCCGTTGTTTCTTTCTTGGGGCTTAAAAAAGCGGCTGTATGCACTACTACAAATTTAACATTGCTGACTATCGGAAAGACACTGTCCATCTGTCTACCGTAGAACACAGCATTTACCGTCAATTGATTGACTGGTACTACCTTGATGAAAAGCCAATACCGTTAGAAACCCAAGTGGTTATGCGTCGGTTAAGTCTGGGTTCTGAACATGAACCAGCTTTGCATAATGTGCTGGCTGATTTCTTTGTACAGACCGAAAACGGCTACACACAGAGCCGCATCGACATGGAGATTAAGGACTATCACGGCCAATCTGCAAAGAACAAAACCAACGGGATGCTAGGCGGTAGGCCAAAGAAAACCCAGTCGGTTATTTTGGCTAACCCAGATGAAAGCCAAATTAACCCTAACCATAAACCACTAACCATTAACCATAAACCAATTAAAGAGCGAACAGCAACGCGTGGTACGCGGTTGCCAGCAGACTGGAAGCCTAATGCTGAATTGGTTGCATGGTCAAAAGCCGAACGACCAGACTTGGAACTGCGCAAGGTGTTTGAAGAGTTCAAGGATTACTGGTCATCAGTTCCCGGCTCAAAGGGTGTCAAGCTGGATTGGGATGCAACATGGCGCAATTGGGTTCGCAAGCAAACTGCTGCCAAGGCATCGTTTGCACAACAGGCTTCAGACGTTGTTCGCAGCACTGTGCCGTACAGCCAAGACGCAGCGCTCCGCAAGGTTGAAGACGACCACAAAACAGGCGCACCGCCACCGGCACACATCAGAGAAATGATGCGTGGAATTTTAGGAGTAAAAAATGCGTAAGAAGTCAAAGTACGTACCCAAGCCTGTGCGAGTAAACACGATGGAGTTTGTCACTGAAAGCATTTCACCCATTTCGGGCATGAAGTCTTTTTACACAACACTGAACTTAAAGAACATGAGTGCCTTACACAGCCTTGGCGAAGGCACTGCAACCAAGCTGGAAGCTGATGTAGTCATTGAGGCTCTAAACGTCTGTGAGGCTTACTGCATGATGAATGTGGGGCGCAAGTACCGCAAAGATGTTTTAAACGCTCTGAGCGCCCTTCAGGACGTTTGTGTGCGGTCTTTGACGTTAGAAGGTAAGTTCATTTGCCAAGGCCGTGAGTTTGAATTGATTCAAGCTGGATTTGATGTCCACACTGCGCAGCTAGAAGTGGCCACGGTTGGTTCGCTTGAAACTGCAATCAAGCTGGTCTTCAGCACACTAAAAGCAAAGCGGGCGAAAGTAATTCAAGATGCGTAAAGTTATTTCAGTCAATCAGCACTTGCTTGCCAAGACTTGGAAGTTGTTTACGTTCTCAGAGCGCCAAATGAGCGCCCACGACTTGGCCCATGAGCTGGAAATCGGCATGGTGACGGCTTACAGGTGGGTCAGAACGATTCACGACCACAAGCTGGTTTACATCTGTGGCTGGCGTGCGGACACCATTGGCCGCTTTAATACGCCGATCTACGCCGCTGGCGACTTGATGGACAAACCAAAGCCCAAACGAACACCCCACGACCGGAGACGGGCTTACAAAATTAAGATGGAAATTGCGAGGGCTGGCAAATGATTCAAATAACACTCTGGAGAACAAACCTCATGACACACAAAAGCGGCATTTACAAGTTTGGCAATTTGGTTTTAAAGTACTTAAATCACCCGTCAAGCATTGACTTTTATTTTGTAACTGCATTTGCTTGTGCGGTCGGTGTAGTCAGCTTTGTTGCTGGCGTGCTGTACGGCTTTGCTTTTAAAGGGTTGTAATGCCAATAGAAACTGCACGCAAGATTCTTAACCAACTGAGGGATGGTAGTGAGCAATACAGCGAATACGTCATTTCAGAAGCCCTCAAATCAACGGGCGACTTGGCCGAAATTTACGAATGAGCAACGAGCCAACTACGAGCGCATTGCTGTTGAGCAGCGCCAGATCAACGACATGGCCGATGCAAGACTGCTAGTTCAGATGTATCACGCAAGAGACAAAGCTAGCCAGCGTGAGTGGCTGCGTGAGGCGTTTAACAAGATTACAAAGAAGAGCGGCGCGTCCCACATGGAGCGCATCCGCACTTGTATGACAAAGGTGAGGCTTACAGAATATGTTGATACAAATACATGACAGCAAACAAGGCGTGTCGCAGATGCGGCAACTGTGGTCTAAGATGCGAGAGGCGCTGGACGGCGGGGCTGCGTTAGTGGTGAGTGTTAAGCTACAGAGCAGGTCTGTAGAGCAGAATTCTATGTTTCACGCGATCATCAGCCAGATAGCGGTGCAAGCCGAACACGCTGGAAGCAAATGGGACGCAGAAAGCTGGAAACGGCTGTTGGTCGATGCCTACTTTGCTGAGAAAGGTGAGCGTGTTGGCCGGGTTGTGCCAAACTTAACTGGCGATGGCATAGTCCAACTGGGTGAGCAGACCCGTAAATTTACCAAGTTGCAGGCTAGTGAGTTTACAGAATTCTGCATGGCTTGGGCGGCTCAAAATGGAGTGACGATAAATGACTAAGAGGTGCAAAGGATGCCGTGAAGTGTTCACAGCAGACCGACCAATGCAGGTAGTGTGCAGCTACCTCTGCGCAATTGACATATCCAAAAAGATGGCGGCGAAAGCTGTCAGGGCTGACAAAAAAGAAACTAAGCTGAAACTGGACGCTTTGCAGACCAAGCCGCAACTAGTGAAGAAGGCCCAGACTGCTTTCAACGCATTCATAAGGGCTAGAGACTACGGTAAGCCTTGCATAAGCTGTGACAAGCCGTTTGACCCAGCGCCTAACACCACTGACGCTGGTCATTTTCGGAGTACAGGCAGCGCGGTAAATATGCGTTTTGTGGAATGGAACTGCTGGGGACAATGCAAAAATTGCAATAATTTCTTGGCAGGTAATGTGGTCGAATACCGCAAGCGCCTTTTAAAGCGAATAGGCAAAAAAGAACTTGGCCTGCTGGAAAATGACAACGTGCTGCGCAAGTACACGAAAGAAGGCTTGATTGAAATAGCAAGGCACTATGCAGAAGAGGCTAGACGGCTGAACAAAGAACGGTTAGACTAACAGCACTCTCCAGTTGGTTCAACCCAACTTACGCCTACCCCTTGCGGTGGGCGTTTTTTTTGGTAAAATGGAAGCACTATGGCAAAACCTACTATTTGGGACTACTTGCGGGGCGCTGGTGAAACAGCGGCCACTTTAGGTACTGGTACGCTTGCTAGTTTTGCTGGCCCAGCTTACGGTATTTACAAAGGTGTAACCAGCCCGGGCTACGGGACAATCGAGGCTGGCAGAGAGGCTGACCGCGCCGCCGTAGAGATGATGGATAGGCTAACGTACCAGCCAAGAGGAGAGGTTGCTCAAGGCTTGTTGCAATCGCTTGGCGGTGTTATGGATGACTTGAAGATTCCAGCCGTTACACCTCAAGCCGCGCCACTTGCTGCGCTGGGTTTAAACAAAGCTGCTATTGCCTCGCAAGTGGAGCGTGCGGGTATGGCTGCTGAAAGGCTAATTGAGCCTGCGGTTCTGCGAACTTTGGAAAAAGGTGGCGCAAACGCACAGATGTTGCGGGATTTGACTCGCGGCTCAATGTCGTATGCCGACACGGTTAACGGCATACCTGTTATTGATATGCTCTTTCCCAATAAAACAGTTTCAATGCTTACGTCAGCAGAGAAGTCTGCGTTGACAAAATTCAAAAAGGCATTGGACACTCCAGCGGTCATGCGTCGTGAAACAATGGGGTTAAGTGGTGGTGACATTGTTACCCCAACTCCCGGTGAAATATTTGTTCCACCACGCGGTGTTAATCCCGAGACTTTGATTGACAAGTACGCCGTCCCAGTAGTGTCTGATTGGTCTGGCGCTGGAGAGACGGTATCCCAAGTTGCAGGTGTCCCATTAGCGAGGGATGTAAAAAAACAGGGCGGCACGCAATATGGGTCGCTTCAACAAAACATTAACGATGGTATTGGTTGGGCATCTGAGCCAACTGCAGCAAGCAGCAAAACGGCAAACTTAAACGAGTATGCAGAATTAGGCGACACGGTCGGCATTTCAACTTACCTTGGCCCAGCAAGTTCAAACTTTTCGCACCACATTTCAGAGGGGTTGGTTGGGCAGTTGCCAGAAATACGCCCATCAAGTGACGCATACAAACAATTAAACACAGCCATTCAGAACAGGGTGGAAACCAAAAAAGACAGCAACGGCAAAGAGTTTAAAGTAACGCCTTACAAAAACTTTGCTGGCGTTGACAGTAAAAACATCTACGACATTATGGCCAAAGGCCAAGAAGGTGAGTTTTCAGCGGGTAATATTCGCAAAGCCATTGCTGAAATAATGGGCAAAGATGAATTTCAAAAACTTGGCTTTCCTCGCATAAGAGACGTTAACCGAGTAATGAATAAGCCAGATGCGTACACTGGTGGCTCTGGTGCGGCTATATTCAAAGCGAAAAAAGAAGGTGCAATTCTTACGCCGACATACCAACACGGGTCATATCGCGCTGGCATCCCTACGGATGGACTATTGGGTGGCTTTGAAGACGCTGCTGGCAATGTTGTGTCAGTACCAGACTATTTGGCATTTCGTAAAACGTTTGAGCGCAAACGCGCAGAGGGCAAAACAGACGCAAATATTAGAACGTCACTACTCAAGGCGCATCATGGGGAGCAAATGGACGCGCAGACAATAGAGGGAATTTTGAAGTACCTTGGTCGCTTGTAATGAAATCAAGTTCACTCTTGAACTCCGCAATCAGTTCGTTAAGCGTGGAGACTTGTTGCGCCTTGGACAAGTCCCTGAACGACTGTTTAAGCAGTATGTATGGCAGGTCGGTGTTGCTGTTGAAACTACAGTAAGCGATTACTTTTTTCATTAGAACATTGTACTTTAAAAACACACATTATGCCATCACCATTAGCCTCCATCTACAGCAAAGCTGATTCGTTTAAACGCTCTCTGCTGGACATGCTGACAAACCCAGTTGAGTCTGCGCAACAGATTGTTGGCAATGCTAATGACCGCGCTGGTGTGCTGAACCAGCTAACTGGCCAAGTAGCAGGTCAGACTATGGATAGCATCAAGGCAGGCGGCTCACTGATGCCTGACACGCCTGAGAGCCAGCAACTGACGCAGATGATGGCAGATGCTTACAACCCAATTGGGATGACTGTGTTTCACGGCAGTCCTTACAAGTTCAATGCGTTTGACTCATCAAGGATGGGTTCAGGTGCTGGTGCGCAGGCTTATGGCAAAGGCACATACCTGACAGACCAAACAGATTTCGCAAAGGGCTATGTCCCAAGAGACTATGGCTATGAAGAGTCATTGTCTAAAATGTACAGCAGGTCGGAAAGAGGCCAAGACTACGACTCTATGGGCGTGCTTGAGTCTGCAATGATGCACTCAACACCACAAGAGTTGCGCAAGATGTACGGCGAGGGCGCTGAGTCGCTCATAAAGCAAATTGAAGCAATCCCGCAGTCCGGTAGCCTTTACAAGGTTGATCTGCCTGATGAACACATCGCCAATATGCTTGACTGGAATTCTGAGGTAGGCAAGCAAAGCAAAACAATCCAAGACTTGGCAAGGCTAAACAAATTGTCAATGGATGATCTAGGTGGCGACTTGGTCGCTGCTATGGGCGCAAAGGAATCGACAGGCGCAGAAGCAATGCGTGCTGCTGGAATACCGGGTATCAAATACGTGGATGGGCAAATGCGTGGTGGAAGCGTGAACCCGCAGAACTTTGTAGTGTTCCCCGGTAACGAAGGATTGTTAAAGATTCTTGAGCGAAATGGTGCGCCGCTAAAATAAGCACTTTTAATCTCCACCTGTTTTACAGAGAGAACGACATGACAGACGACAAACGACCAGTTGGGCGACCAAGCAAATACACGCCTGAACTGATAGCAAAAGCACAAGAGTACGCTGATAACAATCACGATTTCCCAATGCTGGCTGAACTAGCACTGGAGCTAGAAGTAAGCCGAGATACGCTTTACGCATGGGCTGAAGACCCTGACAAACAAGAATTTTCCGACATTCTGGAAAAAGTCATGGCCAAACAAGAAGTGAAGCTGGCTAAAGGCGCTTTAGTGGGCGACTATCACGCTGGTTTTGCCAAGATGATGATGACTAAGCATGGCTACAGCGACAGGCAGGACATAACGTCTGACAGCAAGCCTTTGGCTACCGCTCCTATGGTCATTAGGCTAGTCGGCCCAGATGAATGAAGCCAATCTAACGATTCCACCAAAGCTAATACCAGTCTTCACACAGAAGGCGCGGTACAGGATTGCCAAGGGTGGGCGAGGTAGCGCTAAGACTCGCACCTTTGCGCTCATGACTGCGGTTCGCGGTTACCAATGGGGAATGGAAGGTAAGACTGGCCAAATACTTTGTGGCCGTGAGTTTATGAACTCGCTGGAAGATTCGTCACTGGAAGAGGTCAAGGCAGCTATTCGCAGTGTGCCGTGGCTCTTAGACTACTACGAACTGGGTGACAGGTACATCAAAAGCAAGGATGGGGCAATCAGCTACACGTTTGCTGGCCTGCGCAGGTCACTGGACAGCCTGAAGTCCAAGGCGCGAATATTGGTTGCATGGATTGATGAAGCTGAGACGGTAAGTGAAACAGCTTGGCGCAAACTGATTCCGACTGTACGTGAAGACAACAGCGAAATCTGGGTGACGTACAACCCTGAAAGCAAAGAGAGCGCAACACATAAACGATTTGTTGAGCAAACGCCTGACGACTCAATTATTGTTGACATGAATTGGCGGGACAACCCGTGGTTTCCAGATGTGCTGGAAGTCGAGCGGCTTGAAGACAAACGAAAAAGGCCAGACATTTATGACCACGTTTGGGAGGGTGATTTCCTCATCCATGCTGAAGGTTCGTATTACGCTACTGAAATGCGAAATTGCAAAGATCAAGGCAGGGTTGGAACTGTTGCTTATGACCCGGGCGCTCCTGTTACGACTGCTTGGGACTTGGGCATTGGTGACTCAACGGCTATTTGGTTCGCGCAGCACGTGGGCGCAGAGGTGCGACTCATTGATTTTTACGAGTCTAGTGGCGTTGGGCTTGACCATTACGTTCGTGTCCTTAATGAAAAGGGCTACGTGTACGGTAATCACATACTTCCACACGATGTGCGAGTGCGTGAACTTGGTAGTGGAAAGAGTCGGTTGGAAGTGTTGGATAGCTTGGGAGCGCGTCCTGTCAGCATTGCACCGTCATTGGGGGTAGATGATGGTATCCAAGCAGTTCGCTCTATGTTGGCCAACTGTTGGTTTGATGCTGAGAAATGCGACCGTGGTGTACACGCACTTAGGCAGTACCACAGGGAGTATGACGACAACGGCAAGGTGTGGCGCTCACGACCAGCACACGATTGGGCCTCTCACGCATCTGATGCTTTTAGGTATCTGGCCATTGGTCACCGCGTTACATCAGGCTGGGGCAACCCAATCAGGCGTAACTTAAAAGGTATTGTGTAAGAATCAGGCAGTCTGTATAATCAAAATTGACTATTTTTTCAATAGGAATAAACCATGCCACTCAAAAAAGGTTTTAGCGCCAAAACAGTTTCAAAGAATATTAAGACTGAGATGATGTCCGGCAAGCCACAAAAGCAGGCTGTTGCCATTGCCATGAGCAAAGCGGCCAGACCAATGCCAGTTCGCAATATGCGTGCGACAAAAAACAAGGCTGGCAAGTAATGGCCAAGGCTGGACTCTACTCAAACATTGCTGCAAAGCGTCAGCGCATCGAAGACGGCAGCGGCGAAAAGATGAAGAAGGCTGGTGCTAAGGGTGCACCGTCTGCCAATGACTTCAGGCAGGCCGCTAAAACGGTCAAGAAGAAGACCAAAAAGTAAAGTGGTACAAAGATGGCATTAGCAAATTACACCGACCTTAAATCTACAATTGCGGAGACTTTAAACAGGGACGACCTAACAACAGCCGCTCAAACGTTTATTGCTTTATGCGAGGCGCAGATTAACCGCGACATCAGGCATTGGCGCATGGAAGTGCGTACAAGTGGCCAGCAAAGCGCGGGTGATGAGTATATGCAAGTGCCTGCTGATTGGGTTGAGACAATCCGGTTTAACGTTGTTGGCAACGGTACGTCTCCAATAAACCTGATGGACTCTACAACGATGGCCGAAAATAGGGCGCGTTACAACGACCAATACGGCAAGCCAACCGCATATTCGCTAGAAGCCGGACAGTTCCACCTATACCCAACGCCTGTTGCAGACGTTGACTTGGAACTGTTATACTACGCACAAGTACCTGATCTGGCCACAAACAGCACCAACTGGTTGCTGTCCTACGCGCCGGACGTATACCTGTACGGCTCACTGCTACACTCAGCGCCCTACTTGCAGGATGACGCACGTGTTGCTGTGTGGGCGCAGTTGTACAGTGCTGGTGTCACCCGGCTCAATGAGGCATCAAACAGCGCCAAGCACAGCGGCAGCAACCTCAAATCTAAAGTACGTGGACTGGGTTAAAAATGGCATTAGTCAAACTTGAACTTCCACCGGGTGTGTTTAACCACGGAACTGATTACGAATCATCAGGTCGCTGGAACAAGTCCAACTTAATACGTTGGAGAGACAATTCTCTGCGCCCAGTAGGTGGCTGGGTTGACCGCGCAAGCGCGTTGACGAATAACGCTCCTCGGTCTTGTCATGCTTGGGTGGATAACTCATACGACCCTCATTACGCATTAGGCGCTTACGATCAGTTGATTGAGGTCTCTGCTGGTGGCATAGTTGACGACATAACGCCGACAGGGTTCACAACAGGTTACAACGATGCACAAGAGAATATCGCATACGGTGGCAAGCCTTTTGGTACAGGCGCTTACGGCGTTACACGGCCCAACGATGGCCTTTTACTTGAGGCCACAACGTGGTCTTTGGACAACTGGGGTGAGTACCTTGTTGGATGCTCAAACCATGACGGCAAGCTGTATGAATGGCAGTTGACCGGCATAGCGGCGCAGATCGCCAACGCGCCAACTCAGTGCAAAGGCCTGATTGTTACTGAAGAACGATTCTTATTTGCGCTTGGGGCTGGTGGCAATCCTCGCAAGGTTCAATGGTGCGACAGGGAAAGCGTTACAGACTGGACACCAGCAGCCACAAACGAAGCTGGTGACTTTGAGTTGCAAACTTCAGGCGAGTTAATGCTAGGCCTGCGTATGCGTGGTCGTACACTGCTTGTGACGACTCAGGACGCTCATGTGGCGGCATACGCTGGCCCACCTACTGTGTATGGTTTTGAGCGTGTTGGAACGTCTTGCGGGGCCGCATCTCGGAAGTGCGGAGTAGCGGTAGGCGAAGGCGCATTTTGGATGAGCCGCGAGAACTTCTTTTATTTTAATGGCTCAGTCGTCCAGCCATTGGTTTGTGAAGTTGCAGATTATGTGTTTAAAGACATAAACCGCCAGCAGGTAAGTAAAGTTAACGCTGTCCATAATGGCCAATTTGATGAAATATGGTGGTTCTACCCGTCTGAAGGCAGCTTGGAAAATGACAGCTATGTTGTTTACGACTACAAGCAAAACACATGGGCTGTTGGCGAAATTAGCCGTACATCGGGTTTTGACATTGGTGTGTTGCGTACCCCTGTTTGGTTTGACGCAGATGGCAACGCCTACAACCATGAGATTGGCCACGATCTACACGGAAACGTGGCATTCGCTGAGTCTGGGCCGGTAAACATTGGGGCTGGCGACAACGTAATGCACGTTACTCAGATCATTCCTGACGAGCAAACACAGGGCGAGGTTACCGTAAAGCTAAAGTCTAGGTTCTACCCTAACGACACTGAGCGTGAGTACGGCCCTTTTACGATGAGCGCGCCAACAAGTGTTCGCGTTACTGGGCGGCAAGTACGCATGCGTATTGAGGGTGAAAACTTGAAGGACTGGCGTGCAGGGGTAATGCGGGTTGATGTAACACAGGGCGGCAAGAGATGAGGATACCGCCACCGCCACTTGGCCCTACTTGGGGTGCTTGGGGTGAGCGTTTGGTGTTGTATCTAACAAAAGTGCGCACCCTTTTGTCGACTCGACTACCGTCTGATAGCCCATCTGAGAATGGTGTTTTACTATGGGATAGAGCAGGCTACCCCGTAATATCAAAGAACAACGAGTTTCGTCAGATTGTTTTAGCAGACGGCTACGCTTCACTTGCAAGGGCAACAAGCCAAACGGCGGCTTCTACCAATACAGCATACGCAATTGGCTGGGATACACCAACTTTCAATGACGGCATATCTCTTGACCCTGCGGACAACACCAAGATTGTCTTTGAGGAAGATGGCGTTTATATGCTTTCTTTTGCTGTTGAGCTGTTGTCTAATTCATCAAGCGCAAAAAATGGTTGGTTTTGGCCAAGAATAAACGGAGCTGATGTTAGCGGTTCAACCATTAGAATTACGATGTCCAGCAATACTCACTTTATCGTAATGAGCAGGGTGGCTGTTTTCCCAATGACGGCTGGTTCGCATTTGCAAGCAATGTGGGCAGTAGATGACACAAACTTGTGGCTTCACGCCTCTGCCGCGACTGCGTTTGCTCCTGCCTCATCTTCTTGTTCGCTGGCTATAACTAGGCTACGCCAATGACAGAACCTACTCTTGATGACGAGCTTGAAAGGTGCAGGCTTTGGATTGAGTCAGCCTTGGCTTTATCTGGTGGTACACACCTATTCCAAGATGTAGTTGATTCTGTTAAGATTGGCGCAATGCAATTTTGGAATGCGTCAGACGGTTGCATGGTTACTGAAATACTGGAATACCCACGCAAAAAAGTATTCCACATATTCTTGGCTGGTGGTAATTTAGATCAGATACGCGATTTCAGCGATTCTGCTATTTACTTTGCCAAATTAAACGGCTGTACAGCGATGACGCTTGCTGGCCGTAAGGGTTGGGTCAAGGCCTTAAAACAACTTGGCTGGTCAGAGAAGTTCACAACAGTGAGCGTGGAGATTTAATATGAGCGGTGGCGGCGGCAAAGGCGGTTCTAATACATCCGCACAATCAATCCCAGACTGGGTTCAAGGCCCAGCACAAGACAATTTGGCCAAGGCTAAGTTAGCGGGTGAAATCGGTTTCATGCCGTATTATGGGCCTGAAGTGGCTGGACTAAGTCCAATGCAAACACAAGGTATGCAGCGCACTCAAGACGCTCTATCAGCTTATGGACTTGCTCCACAAGGCTCGCAGTACCAAAGCAGCCTACCAGAACAGACCTCAATGGGCGGTGTATCTGGCTACGGCTCTGGCAATCTATTTGACGCTGCTGTTGCTGAGTTGGGACGGCGCAACCCTGAGTTGGCCGCACGTTACGCGAGCGCAATGGCTCCAGTTGTCCGACCACCACCTCCACCCGCGCCAGTAGGCATCTTGGGCAACATGGGTGGCGGCGGCGGTGACGGTTACAGCGGAAACTCCAGCTTTGGCACGGGTGTTGGCGGTGGTGCAGGCTATGGCGGCGCAAACGGCTTTGGTGGCAATGCCGCTGGCAATGGTTTTGGCTTAGGCTCAAACGGTGTAGATTAAGGTATAAGATTATGGCAGGCTCAGGTAACCCACAAAATCAACAGCCAAGCGTGTTTAACGCATCAGCCCAAGGCATGGGGCAGGCTGGTATAACGGCAGGCATGGAAACCATGTACCAGCCATCTACCATTGCTGGCACTGACATGAGTCAGTACATGAACCCATACGAGAATCAAGTAGTCCAGAACACAATGGGCGACTTGGACAGGCAGCGTCAGATTCAGGCGAACCAGTTGGGTGCGCAGGCATCAGCACGTGGCGCATTCGGTGGTTCACGCGATGCTATCATGCAGTCTGAAAACAACCGCAACTACGGCCAGCAGATGGCCAATACGTCTGCACAGATGCGCCAAGCGGGTTACCAGAACGCGCAGCAAATGGCTGGTCAGGACATCCAAACGGGCTTGGCTGGTTCAGCTAATCGTCAGAACGCAGCTACTAACCTTGGCCAATTGTCCAACCTTGGCTTTGGTCAGGGCATGGCGTTGCAGAATCAGTCTATGCAACAGGGTGCATTGGAGCAAGGCATCAACCAGTTGATATTAGACGCTGCTAAGAATCAGTACGCGGGCTACACTGGCGCACCGGGTCAAGCCTTGCAGTACAACAACGCAGCGCTTGGTGTCACGCCTACGCCTATGACCACTACGCAAACCAAAAACCCCGGCTTGTTTGACTACTTGACGCTTGCCGCAACTGGTGCAAGCGGCTCTAACTTTGGAAGTTAAATAATGGCTACAAGCAGATTGTTACCACTGGTACAGCAGGCAGGAGCGGGTTTATTAGACAGGATTGTGCCTGCGCTAGAAGCCGCGCCAATGACCCGCTCTGCGCCAGCATTCGCTCAACCAGAGCAACCGCAAGCGCCAATGGCATTTCCTGAGATGCGGGCTGGCGGTGGTCGGTTCGTGTCCAATGAAGATGGCAAGATGTACAACGGCCAGAACTTTGCCAAGCCTGCACCAGTTGAAGAGCCTTGGTACAAGCGCTTGATGAACGACCCTGCTGCCATAGCGCAACTTGGTGTTGGCTTCAATTCCATGCGCTTGAACCCAGACGCAGGCTTGGCGCAAGTCTTGAACGACCGCGTAAAAAGCATTGGCGCTGAACGAAAGCAAAACCGTACTACTGAGCAAGTTTCGCTACAGTTGAAGAACATGGGTATGTTTGAAGAGGCTGGATTAATTGAAGCCAACCCGGAATTAGCAGTGCCAATCTTTACGGCTATGCTCAAGAAAAAAAACGGGATTGAACCCACGGCTGAGATGCAGACTTTTGCGGCTCGGACTGAGGGCCTGAATGACAAGGACAAACTTCTGGCAAACCGGATTTCACTTGGTCTTAGCCCACGGGCTGGCCAGCCAACTAGTGTATATTTTGACAGAGGATACGCAGGCGGCGCCGGAACTGCGGCGGCAGCAGCAGAGGGTGCGGCCAATTCTACGGCAATGGCTAACGGGCCGCTACGTGACCAATTTGAGTTTGGCTTTTCCGCACTTGAGCAAGCGCTTGGTGGTACTGGTCAGACTGGTAAGATTTTGGGCAACATACCCGGTCTAACAACTGCTGCGCAAATTGCCGATAACGCCAAGGCGCTGTTACTGCCAATAATGAAAAGTGTATTTCGCGGTGCTGGTGAAGGCGTGTTCACAGACAAAGACCAAGAGACGCTTGAAGCGATGTTGCCCACAAGAAGCATGACAACAGAGGCAGCGTCTCAGGCGCTCGACAACGTAAAAATGCTAGTCTCTTTGAAGCTGCAAAATCCAAAGTTTGACATTTCAATCTATGGCCGTGGGATGGGCGGTGGCCTTAATCGGGCTAACCCAGTAGTTAAAGGCGCAAACCCTGCTTCACCACCCGCGCCAGCCGCAGCAAGTGTTCGCGATGCTGCGGACGCAATCCTCAATGGCGGTTGATAAATAAGGCATCAAATGGCAACAGCAGATAAATATGCGGAGTGGATTGTCACAAACAAGGACAAAAAAGGCACTGAGCAATTTGAAACCGTAAGACAAGCGTACATGGAGGCCAAGGCAGAAGAGGCTGCGGCCATGAGCCAGCAACCTGCTGTGCGTGCGCAGTCACCTGAAATAGAAGAGGTCGGCTTTGGCCAAGGAATGCTTGGACTTGGTGAGACGGCTCTGTCAATAGGGTCGGGCGCGGTTGCAACGCCACTTGCTGGCTTGGCTGGTTTGGCCGCAATGCCATTTGTTGGCGCAGAGGGAAGCACCGGGATTATTGATGCAATCCAGAGCGCGGCCACTTATGAGCCACGAACAGATGCTGGCAAGCAGATCATGGGCGCGATTTCCAAGCCAATGCAGGCCATTGCAGACGCGCAGCAATCAGTTGGTAACTACGTCACAGATGCCACAGGCTCACCCGCTCTTGGAACTGCCGCGCAAGTCGCTCCTGACATATTGGGCGGCTTGCTTGGATTGGCAGCATTCAAGAGGCTGAAGGGTGGCACTGCCTTAAAAAGCAACAACGTGCCAACACGTGAGTTGATGGACGCGCTAAACGAACACGGTATTGTTTACAGCGAACTGTCGCCAGCGGCTCAAAAAGCCATACCTGACGTTGCTCCACGAACAATGATTGGCACAAGCGGCACTTCACGCGCTGTTGAGGGCGGGATAGTAACTGAGATAGAAGGCGGCGGTCGTCAACGTGGACTGGCTCCATATTCTGCTACAGCAAGTAAAAACCTTACTGCTGATGCTTTGGCCAAAGAAGCTATCAAGCAACAGTTTGCTGAAGGCGATGTGCAGATGATGAAGTCATCAACGCCTGCGACACAGGCCAAGATGCTGCAAATGGTTAGAGACAGAGAGTCAATCGCTGCCAATTCTGCAAACGACATTGCCAAGCGTCCATCAAACATTGTTGGTGACGCAGCGGCAGAGCGCTTGAAGTTTATTGCCCAGCGGTCTAACACTGCACGCCAAGAACTAAACAAAATTGCCCAAACCAACTTAAAGGGCAAGCCCTTTGACTCATCACCTATTGAGCAAGTTTTCATGTCCAAGCTAAGTGAGTTGGACATTGGCTTTGAGATGGTTGACGGCAAGCCGCAGTTTGAATTTAAAGGCTCTGCTGTTCAGGTGGATAGGTCTGCACAACGGGTCTTAAAAGACTTGGCCAATTTAATGGCCAACGATGGTGCGCCAGATGCACTTAAAGCGCACAACTTAAAGCGCCAGATTGACACGCTAGTTGAATACCACAAAAGCCCACAGCGCGGCATGACATCTAGTGGCCAAGCTGTTTTGAGAGACGTTAGGCGTGCCTTGAATGAGTCGCTACGCAATGCCGACCCAAGCTACGCACGTGTAAATGACACCATCTCACAATCATTGCAACTGTTCGACCAGTTGGATGACGCAACCGCATCAAAGATTACGGTTCGTAAGACATTGGACGATTCACGCGGTATGGGTACTGAACTGCGCAAGTTGTTCTCAAACTACGGTAGCCGCCAAGACTTGGACGTAGCGCTAAGGGCAATGGACGATTTGGCCAAGAAGTTTGCGTCAACCAGTGACTCCCGTGAACTTGGCCCATACGGTGGTGGCCCAATGTCAATGACATCTCCTAGCTTCAACGACAGCATTGTTGATTTGGCTCGATTCGCTAACGTTCTTGATGATAAATTTGGTACAGTTGCTAAGACAAGTTTTGAGGGCGCTGGTGAACGTGCTGTGAAATTTGGAGCAATGGCCGCGCAGGGCGGTGTAACTGCTGCGACCGTTTCTGGTGTGGCTGACAAAGCCGGTAGTGTACTCAGAAGTATGCGCAACATTGACGACTACAACGCCTACCGCTCATTGGAAGAATTACTCAAAAGAGGTGCGAAATAAATGACTAAGCCAACCCCAATGACCGAAACAGAGATTAACGGCATTGTTCGCGATGCGTTAACAGACGCTGTTGACTTTGTGGAAAGCGAGATTGCGCCAGACCGCATTCGCTCACAGCGCTACTTTGACGGCGAGGTGGACATTGGCGAGGAGGAGGGCCGCAGCAAAGTCGTAGCTACAAAGGTGCGCGACACAGTACGGGCCATCAAGCCCAGCCTGATGCGTGTGTTCTTGTCTACCGACCGCGCTGTTGAGTACATCCCTACTGGGCCAAGAGACGTAAAGTTTGCTGAGTTAGCCACGCGGTATATGCAATACAAGTTTAGTGAACTTGGCGGCTACCGAATAATCAATGACGCATTCCACGATGCGCTGGTCAAGAAGGTCGGTATTGTAAAAGCCTTCTGGGACACCTACCAAGATCAAGAAATTTACGAGTACAACGACATCAATGACCAAGAATATTCAGTCATTGTGAATGATGACGGCGTTGAAGTCGTTGAGCATTCAGTCACGATGGAAATGGACATTGATGAAATGGGCATGGAAGTCGAGATGCCTCGCCATTACCTAAAAATCTCACGCACAACTGAGCGTGGTGATATGGACATCCAGTCAGTACCGCCAGAGGAATTCTTTGTAGACCGTGGCGCTAAACGCATTGAAGATGCGTACATTGTGGCGCACCGGACTCAAATGCGCGTCAGTGATGTCGTAGCAATGGGCTTTGAGTTTGAAGAGGTGTCAAAGCTGTCAGGCTTTAGCAACTACAACACAACCGCCAACGAAGAAGAATTTGAGCGCCGTGGCTACGACACAGCATATGCTCAGGAAAACGTCCAAGACCCGGCTATGCGCTTAGTGGCCATCACTGAAGCCTATATGCGTATTGATGTTGACGGCACTGGTGTAGCCCAGATGCAGCGTTGCCTATTGGGTGGCGATGACTACAACCTGTTGAGCATTGAGCCTTGCAGTGAAATACCGTTTGCTGTTTTCGAGATTGACCCAGAGCCACACACGTTCTTTGGCCGCTCAATTGCTGACTTGCTGATGAATGAGCAAGACGCCAGCACCATGATGCTGCGCGGTGTGTTGGACAACGTTGCATTGACCAATAGCCCACAGCGAGAAATTGTTGACGGGCAGGTAAACATTGACGACTTGTTGAACAACGAAATTGGTGGAATCGTCCGGGTTAAAGCGCCCGGCATGGTTCGCGACTTGGCCGTGCCATTTGTGGCTGGCCAGACCTTGGTGGCAATCCAGTACATGGACGCTGAGATTGAGTCCAAGACAGGTGTTACACGGGCCTCTAGCGGATTAAATCCTGATGCCATGCAGTCAACTACTGCGGCGGCTGTAAACGCCACCATACAGGCGGCAGCGGGTCAGGTCGAGGTCATGGCCAGAAACTTAGCAGAAGGCGGTATGCGCCGACTGTTTAAGTTGATGCTCAAGCTAATGGTCGAAAACGTTGATGAAGCTGTAATGATGCGCATGGCTGGCGGTGACTACCAGCCTGTTGACCCGCGCCATTGGAACGCCAAGATGGATGTAGCCGCAAACGTTGGCTTGGGTACTGGCCGTGAAGACCAGCGCTCTGCTGCGCTTGCACAGGCTTTACAGCTACAAATGCAGGTGTACCAAAACTATGGCCCAAACAACGGTGTAGTGACCATGACAAACATTCGCAACACTGTCGCAGATATGCTGGCAGTGCAGGGTGTACGAAACGCCGACCGCTACTTCTCACCAATGGATATGGAGCGCGAACAGCAACTGCAACAGATGGCAGCGCAGCAACAGCAGCAACCGCCAGTTGACCAGCAGGCCCAAGCGATTATTGAGGCAGAGAAAATCAAAGCTGCTGCAAACGAAAAAGTGCAGACGCTCAAGTTGCAGATTGAGGCTCAGAAGGCCATTGCTGAAGACGACCGCGCACGCGATAAAATGGATCAGGAATTACTTACTGACGCTGCAAAGTTGTATGGCCAGTACCAGACCACAGTCGATGTTGCTGGTGTAAAGGCTGCGCAAGCCCAACCAAGGTATCCGCAAGAGTCACCCGCACAAGCCGTCACAGGTGGAAGGTTTTAATTGAACATCAAAGATCAAGCATCAAAAATACGCCAGCTACAAAACGACAGCGTATTTCAAGAAGTGATGCAAGCAATTCGGGACAAGCAAGTGAGCTTGTTTTTGAATCCAGAGTCGTCTCAGGACGCTTTGGTCGATGCGCACGACATCATTCGTGCGTTGGGCAACATTGAAACTTACTTCAACTCTGTACTTACAGACGAGGCATTTTTTGATAAACAACAGAAGGAATCAGTACCGTGGAACAAACGACTGAGGATGTAGGTATTTATGGTTCGCTTAATAGTGCAGTAAGTGCTATGATTGAACCTGAAGGTGTTGAAAACGAAGACAACAGCACTAACGAAGATGACGAATCGGAAGAAGAAGAAACCGAAGAGTCAGGCGCTGAAGCTGAAGACGAATCTGAAGAATCTGATGAAGAATCCGAAGACGAATCTGATGAAGATGCGGAGGACGAAGAAGAAGACACTGACAGTGCTGGCAAGCAAGACCCTGTGTTCACCGTCAAGATTGACGGAACAGATAAGCAGGTCACTCTGAGCGAGTTGAAGCGTGGGTACGGTGGTCAACAATTTGTCCAAAAGGGTATGCAAGAGGCGGCTGGCCAGCGAAAGCAGGCAGAAGAAGTCTACGCAGCCTTGTTGAATGAAAGACAGCAAATCGCAAAGTTGTATCAGCAGATTCAAGGTGGACAGATTGCCACACCTCCGAAAGCGCCATCAAGGGAACTTTTTGACTCCGACCCAATTGGGTACATGGAAGCAAAGATGAATTTTGATGATGATGTAGCGAAGTACCAACAACAGCATGAACAGTTTCAGCAGTTGTCGGCACAGCAAAGTCAGGCAGAGCAATCGGCTCGACAGGCATACCTCATGCGTGAGGTAGAAAACCTGAAGACCGTTATCCCCGAATTAGGCAGCCCAGAACGGGCTGGCAAGTTTAAGGAGCAAATTCTGGTTGCTGGCCAAGCATACGGCTACACGGCAGAAGAGATTAGTCAAGTGGTAGAAAGTCGCGCACTACACGTTTTACGTGACGCGATGAAGTACCGCGAGATTATGAGTGGCAAGAAGAAAGCGGATGAGAAAGCACAGTCGGCACGCCCTAAATCAGCACCGATACGAGCAGGCTCAAAGAATCTTACGAAAAGCAACAAAGACGCTTTGCAAAAGAAGACCAACCTAAAGAATTCTGGACGCATCGAAGACGCGCTCAGTTTAATGCTTAAATCTTAGAAAGATACTTATCATGGCACAGCCTACCAACACATTTGACTCCTACGATGCAGTCGGCATCCGCGAAGACTTGGAAGACATCATTTATGATGTTAGCCCAACTGAAACACCTTTTTACTCTAGCGTTGCTAAAGTAAAGGCCACGAACACACTGCACGAATGGCAGACCAGCACGTTACGCGCAAGCGCAACAAACGCCCATATTGAAGGCGATGACACTGTTGCCGAAGCCCGTACTGCTACCTCACGTTTGGGCAACTATACGCAAATTTTTAAGAACGCTGTAACCGTAGCCGACACAGACTCTGGTCTGAAGAAAGCCGGACGCGCTGCTGAGATGGCATTTGCCGTTTTGAAAGTTGCAAAAGAGCAGAAATTGGACATCGAAAAAGCACTGTTTGACAACAACGCACGTGTCGCTGGCAACAGCACCACCGCACGCGAGTTGGCTGGCGCCTCTTCATGGTTGATTTCCAACACCTCATTTGGTGCTAACGAAGGCGCTGACCCAACTGGTGACGGCACTGACGCACGTACTGATGAGACAACCGCTCTGACGGCTTTCTCACAAACCAAGTTTGACTCAGTGATGCAGTCAATCTGGGAAAGCGGTGGCCGTCCTGACACCGTGTACTTGTCTGCTTACCAGATGAATAAAGCCCTTGGCTTTACTGGTAACAACAACCAACGTTCACAAGTGCAAGCTGGTGACGAAAAGGTTATCAAGTCTTTGGCCGTATATGTCACGCCTTGGGGTACTGTTGAATTCATGCCTACACGTGAAAACCGTTCACGTGATGTCTTCATCATGCAAAAAGATATGTGGTGTGTTGGTGTTCTGCGTCCTACAAAGAACATTGAGTTGGCCAAGACTGGTGACTCAAGCAAGCGTCAAGTGACAACTGAGTTGACCTTGGTTTGTAAGAACGAAGCTGCCAACGGTGGCATCTTTGACAACACAATTACAGGCTAATTGTTAAACGGTAGAGGGCTACGGCTCTCTGCCTTTTATTGAATCACTAAAAACAAAACGGGTGGCGCAATGAAAACTGGTGAAAAGTTTATAGACAACCATGACGGCACTTTTGTTGTCCAAAGTCAATTTGACAATGATTCGTACATAAAACGAGTCGAGGCAATCAAAGAGTTGAACGGCGGCATTCTTGGTGAAAGCAGACTGGCTGGTGAAATACCTTTACACATTGTTGAAATGTGGGCTAAAGAAGCTGGAATCAAGTGGGGCGACCCAGCCATGAAGGACGTTATAAAGCGCAAGCTGTTGTCAGGAGACTTTGATAAGTTCCGTGTTTGGAAGGGTACGTGGTGATGAAAAAAGTAATCATTGATGGCGTTGAATACAACATGGAAGAATTGACCGAGCCGCAAAGGTTGATGGCAAGCCACATTGCAGACTTAGACCGCAAGCTGTCATCTTTACGATTCAACATAGACCAAATGATAGTTGGCCGCAATGCCTTTGCCCAACTGTTTGAACGTTCATTAATAAGTGAATAACAAAGGAATTCGCAATGTCATCATTTAGTGATTACGCAGAAAACGCAGCGCTTAAATGGCTGTTTACAGCCGACTCTGTTACCCGTCCAACCGCTTGGTATCTAGGCCTGTTTACAGCCGCTCCTAGCGATTCAGGCGGTGGCACTGAGGTATCGGGCAACAACTATTCTCGCAAAGCAACTGGCACGATGACCGTATCAGGTACATCGCCAACCAACTGCACCAATAGCGCGTCAATTGAGTTTGACCCCGCATCTGGTGGCAACTGGGGCACGATTACGCACATTGCTGTATTTGATGCTTCAACTGGCGGAAACATGCTTGGCTGGGCCATCTTGACTACTAGCCGCACCATTAACGATGGCGACATTTTACGTGTGCCTGCTGGCGACCTTGACATTACCTTGACCTGATTGGATTCATTATGGCTCTCGTACTCAAAGACAGAGTAAAAGAGGCCACTACCACGACTGGTACTGGTGCAGTAACCCTCACAGGTGCGGCGCTCGGTTTCCAGTCGTTTTCTGTTATTGGGAATGGTAATACCACGTATTACACAATCTCAGGGCAGGGAACAGATGAGTGGGAAGTTGGCATTGGCACATACACGGCAAGTGGCGCAACTTTGTCGCGAGATGCCGTACTGTCCTCAAGCAACGGTGGAAGCGCTGTGAGCTTCTCTGCTGGCGGCAAAGACGTATTCGTTACCTACCCATCAGATCACGCAGTAATCGGCTCACAGGGCTACGTACAGAACTCTGCGGCCATAAGCACTGACTCTACTATTACTGCTGGCCACAACGCCATGAGCGCAGGCCCCATCACGATTGACGGCGGCGTCTCAGTCACAGTACCAACAGGCTCACGCTGGGTTATTGTTTAAAGGTTTATATGACAATTACATTAAATGGGACAACTGGCATTACAACGCCGGACATTGATTCAACAGCTGGATTTGATGGTGAAGACTTAACAGGTGATGTTGCTGCTGCACGTATTACTGGAGCATTAAACGCCACAGGCTCTGCGCCTATTTATGCTTGTAGGGCTTGGGTTAACTTCAACGGCACGGGCACGGTGGCTATTCGGGCTAGCGGGAATGTGTCGAGTATTACTGATAACGGTGTTGGTGACTACACGGTTAACTTTACTACTGCGATGGTAGATGCTAATTACGCCGTTGCTGGTACGTCACCGCAGTCACCGACTTACACTATAGCGTCATCAATAGGTGTTAGGGTTGATACTTTTGCGACATCAGCAACACTAAAGAGCATTAACGCAGTTAGGGTTGAAGTTCGAGTTGATACTGGGGTTACCTCAGATGGGTCACAAAACAGCATAATTATATTTGGCAACTAAAAGAAAAAATCATGGACAACAAACGAATTATCTTCTCAAATGACGAAGGCGGTGTTTCAATCATTGTACCCGCCAACTGCGGATTAACCATCGAAGAGATTGTAGCCAAAGATGTACCAGACGGCAAGCCCTACAGCATCGTGGACGTTGCTGACATTCCAACCGACCGCACATTCCGCAACGCATGGGAGCTGACATGATTACAGTGAATATAAGCAAAGCTAAAGACATTGCACATGATGTGCGCCGCGCTGCTCGTTCAGTTGAGTTTGCTCCGCTGGACATTAAAGCAACCATTCCCTCAGAAGCCGTAGCAGCTGAAGAAGCCCGTGCTGTTGTCCGCACCAAGTATGACGACATGCAAACAGCCATTAACGCGGCAACTACAGCAGACGCAATTAAGGCAGCAATGCCACAGGGGGTTTAATGAGTAAAGTAGCGATAACCGGTAACGCCTCCTTGGGTTTTGTATGAGCTTTGTTGTGTACTGGATACGCAAAGCATCCCATACGGACATTATGTCTCAGGGGTATGTCGGCGTGTCTGGTAATGTTCAGAAACGGTTTGCTGCGCATCGCAACATGGAGAATGGTACAAACGCTTACCTGCGCCACGCTATTCAAAAGCACGGCTGGGACAATATGGTTAAATCCGTGTTGCTGATGGCTGACAAAGAGTATTGCTTAGACATTGAGCGCAAACTGCGACCAGCAGACAAACTTGGCTGGAATCTAACAACAGGCGGTGGATACCCTCCAACTATGTCGGGGCCGCAACCGCATTTGCGCGGGAAGCCAGCTTGGAACAAAGGTAAGACTGGTGTGTTTTCCAAAGAAACATTGGAGCGCATGAGCAAAGTAAGGCTGGGCGTTTCTCCAGCCAATAAAGGCGTTCCCCTTTCCGCAGAAGCGCGCAAAAAGTTGTCAGAAGCGTTAAAAGGGCGTGTAAGCCCCAGAAAAGGCGTGAAGCTACCGCAAGAACTTGTTGACCGCGTCAGCGCTAAGAACCGTGGCCGTGTGCAGTCAGCGGAAGAACGAGCCATGCGCTCAAAAATGCTAAAGGGCATTCCAAAACCACTACGCTCTGAGCAACACAAGTTAAAATTGGGGGTATCTGCAAAGGGCAGACGCTGGTACAACAACGGTCAAAGCGTAACATTTTGTTTTGAAGGTGCGCAGCCTGACGGGTATGTTCTTGGTCGCAAGAGCAGAAAATTTTGCAAGGAGCAATAAATTGTCACTAATTTCATTATCCCCAAACGCCTCCGGCACAGGTGTTTTTACAGTAGCCAGCCCTAACAGCAATGTTGACCGAGTGCTCACGTTGCCTGATGAGACGGGTACGGTAGCAACAGTAGAGAATTTACCTACAGCAGCTTACGGCAGAGTAGTCAGAACGGCTGGCAACATTACAACCACAAGCACATCGCTGGTTGATGTGACAGGTGCTACAGTGACAATCACTACTGGTGCGTTTCCGGTGGCTTATGGGGCTTGTCACGGTTCACAACCCGGAGCGACGGGGGACTATACTTGGTTTAATG
>Ga0222708_1000055_pt1 | contig 33782 bp, 34 predicted proteins | sample AntAcemetage1576_FD_179806 | JGI IMG/M metagenome (GOLD analysis project Ga0222708, IMG submission 179806) | Saline water microbial communities from Ace Lake, Antarctica - #1576 | ecosystem: Environmental > Aquatic > Non-marine Saline and Alkaline > Saline | place: Antarctica: Ace Lake... | reverse complement strand
GGATGACCACGACGACGCGGATGACCACGACGACGCGGATGACGACGACGACCATGATGACGACGACCTGGATGGCGATCACGGGGACGACGTCTTCGACGGCGTAGACATCGACTTGCACCTCGACGACGAGCCGCACCCTTCGTCCTAAGCCGCATTCTGGCCCAAAACTCGCATTGTGGCCCGAATGTTCGGGCCAGAATGCGAGTTTTGGGCCATAACGCCCCGCCCATCCGCCGTGGCCCCGCCGCCGCCCCTTTCTGCGCGAGCCTCCCGCTACTTTGAGGCCGCTTTGAGCGAGCACGCCCCTCCTCGACCCCGCCGCCCCGACTCGCCCCCGCCCCGCCTCCGCCGACGCCTGGCGCGGCAACTCCTCGACGCCCGACGGCTCCTCCACTTGGCGCTGCGCTGCGCCCGCACCCCCGTCTGCGCCTATGCCGATGGCCTGGCACCCGCACGTCGGCAAGGCTGAGGTGGTGCATCCAGACAACCTCCGCCAACTCATCGTTCGACCGAATGCGCACATCGACTCGGGCATGCGGGCCCACGACTATCGGGCGGCCGCCGCGGGGAGCCTGCATCGGCTTGTTGCCGGGCGTTTCGTGTCAAGCGACGAGTGGGCTTTACTTGATAAGGATGCGCAGCATCGGCTACTCGTGCACGCAGCGGCCGAGCGGCTACCGGCCGGCGACGTCGTCTCACACTGGTCGGCCGCAGCACTGTGGCATCTGCCGTGCATCGGTCGATGGCCCGACCGGGTGCACGTCACGACCGCACCTGATGGCCGCCGCGCCTCGACGTCGGCTCTAGTACGGCATCAGCGGTCGCTCGCTTGTACTCCTGTAAGTGTCGCCGGAATCACCGTGACGTCGCTTGCCGAGACCGTCATCGACGTCGCGCGTATCGGCACGTTCGCTCAGGCTGTGGCGGTGGGTGACGCGGTCTTGTGGCGCGCGTCGTATCCGCGAGATGCAGGCGGGCTGCCCGGCCTCGCGCCCGATCAGCTCGAGCAGGCTTGGCTCGCCGGCAGAGAACGTCGGGGAGCAGCTCGCGCGCGTCGGGTACTCGACTTCATTGACGGCCGCGCGAACCGGCCGGGGGAGTCGCTCGCGCGCGTGACGATGGCTGAGTTGGGGGTCGCTGCGCCTGAACTGCAGCATCTCATCGTGTTGCCCGACGGGAAGCGTTATTTTCTTGACTTCTACTTTCGTGAATTCGACGTGGGTCTCGACTTCGATGGGCGAATCAAGTACCTCGACCCGACTTTTCGTGGAGGGCGCAGCGCAGATCAGGTGGTGTACGACGAAAAAGTTCGCGAAGACCACGTGCGTTCGCAACTTACGGGCTACGGCCGCGCTGACTGGAAGGTGGTTGGCTCAACGGCACGTCTGGGCGCGGCGCTGCGCCGCATCGGCGTGCGCTGGTGAGGGAGGAGGTGGTGAAGAGAGCGGCGCCCTGACGCAGCGACGTTAGCGATGCCGGGGTGAGGAAGCGATGCCGGGGTGAGGGAGCGATGTCAGCGGCTGGCGCGATGTTGCCGACGTGAGACGAGAAGCCCAGCGACGCCGAGCGCGAGCCCGACAGCGATGGTCGTGAGCGTGCGGGCTGGGTCGGCCGTGTCGGAGATGAGGAGCATCCCGAGTGTGATGCCTAGGCCAGCGAGCCAACCGCCGAGTCCGACGGCAAACGCGAGCGTGTCATTGGTGACGGCTGGCTCGGGTTGGGGGCGGCGCTGGTCGTGCGGAACGTAGACCCTCATGTGCCCAGTCTGTCAGGGCGAGTGCTCGCTTGGGCTAGAACCTCGCAGTGGTGCAGTGGTGCAGTGGTGCAGTGGTGCAGTGGTGCAGTGGTGCAGTGGTGCAGCAGTGCAGTGGTGCAGCGGATGCTGCGCTCGAGCGCACGCTGCGTCAGCGGGCGAGGGCTTCGAGTACGTAGTCGATCGCGCGAGTCAGCTGGGCAACGTCGTCGGGGTCGACGGCGACGAAGGTGGCGACGCGCAACTGGTTGCGTCCGAGTTTGCGGTACGGCTCAGTGTCGACAATGCCGTTGGCGCGCAGTACTGCGGCGACGCGGGCGGCATCGACGGAGTCGTCGAAGTCAATGGTGACGACAACCTGTGAGCGGTGGTCGGGGTTGACGACGTAGGGAGTGGCGAGTTCGTGTGCCGTAGCCCACGAATAGAGGTGCTGTGAGCTTGCGGCAGTGCGGGCGCTGGCCCAGGCGAGGCCACCAGAGTCGTTCATCCAACGCAATTGGCTGTCGAGCAGCACGAGGGTCGTGAGGGCGGGGGTGTTCAGGGTCTGGTTGAGCCGCGAGTTGTCGATCGCCGCGGTGAGCGAAAGAAACGGCGGGATGTATCGGTCTGAAGCGCCGATCGCCTCGGCGCGCGCGATGGCCGCCGGGCTCATCAGCGCGAGCCATAATCCGCCGTCGCCGGCAAAGTTTTTCTGCGGGGCGAAGTAGTAGACGTCGGTTTCGGTCACGTCGAAATCGATGCCGCCCGCGGCACTGGTCGCGTCGACGAGGGTGAGCGCGTCGGGGGCTGTGCCGTAGCGCCGCACGTCGGCGGTGACGCCGGTGGATGTTTCGTTGTGCGGGTAGGCGTAGGCGTCGACCCCGTCGACTTCGTTCAGGTCGCCGCGGGTGCCACCGGGGGTGTGCACAACGTGGGGGGCGTCGAGCCAGGGGGCTGAGGCCGAGGTGACGAACTTTGATCCGAACTCACCGAAGTCGAGGTGTGCGCTGCGGCGGGTGATGAGGCCGGCGGCAGCGATATCCCAAAACGCGGTCGAGCCGCCGTTGCCGAGCACCACTTCGTAGCCGTCGGGCAGGCGAAAGAGGTCAGCAACACCTTCGCGCACGCTGCCCACAAGGTTTTTGATGGGTGCTTGCCGATGCGAGGTGCCCAGGATGCTGGCTGCAGCCGCGAGGTCCGCCAGCTGTTCGGGTCGCACTTTCGAGGGTCCGCATCCGAAACGTCCGTCGACGGGAAGAAGCGCGGCGGGTATCACGATGTCAGCCATCTGGCAATCGTATCCAGCGCGGAGGGTCGAATCTGTCAGTGCGACTGGGTGACGCTTGGTCGTTTAGGCTGAGAGAGCCTGCCCGGGGCGGCCTCGCGCCGGGTGGAAAAAAGGCCGCCGCGCGCGGAGCGCAAGAGGAGCAGCCGTGACCGATCTCGTTGACACCACTGAGATGTACTTGCGCACGATTCTTGACCTTGAAGAAGAGCGGATCGTGCCGCTGCGGGCGCGCATCAGCGAGCGTTTGGGGCATTCTGGCCCGACGGTGTCGCAGACGATTTCGCGCATGGAGCGAGACGGCCTCGTGCGTGTTGAGGGCGATCGGCACCTTGAGCTCACTGATGATGGCCGCGCGAAAGCGATCTCGGTGATGCGCAAGCACCGGCTGGCTGAGCGGTTGCTGGCCGACGTGATTGGGCTCGACTGGGCGTTCGTGCACGAAGAGGCGTGCCGGTGGGAACACGTGATGAGCGAGCAGGTTGAGCTGCGCATTTTGGAACTTCTGGGGTCGCCTACTGAATCGCCGTACGGAAACCCCATTCCGGGGCTGGAGCATCTTGGCGGTTCTGCCGCAGACGCCTTTCTTGACGGCGTGATCTCGTTGACTCACGCGGCAGCGGCGGGGGTGCGCAGTGGCACGATCCGCCGGCTGGCCGAGCCGGTACAGGTTGACCCTGACCTGTTGCACCAGCTGCACGAGGCGGGAGTGTTGCCCGGAGCTGAAGCCCGTATTCGCCCCGAACCCAACGGGTACGTCAGTGTTGAGATTGTTGGCCACGCTGAAGGCATCGACTTGCCGGCTGAAATCGCACAGCACATTTACGTCGCTGAATAGCCCCGTGCCACCTGGGTTCGCGCCTCCCGATGCCCACCCAGCAGGGTGTGCCACACTACCCCCGGGAGGTATCGGAGTGGGGCCCCACGGCGCCGCTTTTACGGTCGACTGTGATGTCTGGCCGACCGATTACGCCACACAAATCTGCAGGGAGTAACACTGATGAAGAGAACCTTTTCACGCGGCCTCGTAGGCCTTGCAATGGCTACGGCCGCTGCATTCGCACTGAGTGCATGCGCGATGACGATGCCCATGGGCGACATGGGCGATGGCGATCAAAATGCCGCCGACGTTATGTTCGTGCAGATGATGATTCCGCATCATGAGCAAGCGGTTGAGATGTCAGAAGTGATTCTGGCAAAAGATGGAGTCGACCCCGAGGTGGTCGCGTTGGCTGAGCAAATCCGTGCGGCTCAAGACCCCGAAATCGATCTTATGGAGCAGTGGCTCGACGATTGGGGCCTGCCGTCTATGAGCGGCATGGACGGCATGGATCACGGTGGCATGGACCACGGCGGGATGGACGGCATGATGAGCGACGAACAGATGGCTGAGCTCCAGTCGGCTGACGGCGTGACCGGGGCGACACTGTTTCTTGAGCTCATGATCGAGCACCATGTTGGCGCGGTCGAGATGGCCGAACAGGTGATCGGTGACGGACGCGACGCTGATGTGCGCTCGCTCGCTGAAGAGATGATTGTCGGGCAGTCGGCCGAGATCACCACGATGCGCGAGTTGCTTGCCCGATGACCAGGCGTTCACGCTTGGCTGCGGGCGGCGTGCTGGCCTTAGCCACGGTCGTCGTGGGCGCACTGGCAGGTTGCAGTGCCGCCGATACCGGTTCACTGTCTGGGGACGCTTCCTCTACGCCCCCGACGGCGGTCAGTCATGTGCACGCGGTCGATGTCGACGAGTCGCGCTCCGTGGTGACAATCGCCACTCACGATGGGCTGATCACTGTCGACATTTCGGATTCGGCCGACAGCACGCAGCCTGCGACGGTACTGGGCGATTATCGCGGTGACGTGATGGGGTTTGTTCGTGCGGGTGACCGACTGCTGTTGTCGGGGCATCCGGCATACGGCTCAAACGACGCGCCCAACGTGGGAGTACTTGATGCCGGCCTGGGCGCGCGTGAATGGTCGTCACTTGCACTGTCGGGTGAGGTTGATTTTCACGCGATGTCGATTGCGTCATCCGGATCGACAGTGCTGATCGCCGGCATTGATTCGGCGACGAGCGAAGTGCTCACGAGTGGCGACGTTGGTGTCTCGTGGCAACGGGGTACCGCGATTGCTGCGCGAGACATTGCTGTGGGCGTTGACGGTGCGTCGCTAATCGCCACGACCGAGTCGGGGCTTCAGGGCAGCAACGACCGGGGGGAGACCTGGGCTCCGATTGCCGGTGCGCCGCTTCTTGTGCTGATTGAGTCGGGATTCGATCGGGAAGGCAATGCAGCGTTGTTTGGAGTCGATGTCGACGGCGCGCTGCACAGCTCCGCGGACGGCATCGAATGGATGCCCACGGGGACGCTGCCGTTCGTGCCGGAAGCGTTCGGGGTGGGTGAGCGCGGAACGATCGTTATCGTCAGCACTCAGAGGGCGATGCGATCGAATGACGGCGGAGCCACCTGGGTTGAGATTGCGAACATGATGCTGCCGCTGGCGCCGCCGTAGTAAGCCACAGCCGCAGTAAGTCACCGCCGCAGTAAGTCATGCCAGCGATAAGTTACGCCGGCGACTCGTGCATCGGCGTGCCTCACAGCGGGGGTTCGCCGATTCTGGGTTAACCTGTAGCTCGTGGTGCCATACGGGGCACTGGAGGAGAAGCCATGCGTGAGTGTCGAGACATCCAAACCGTGGATGCGCGCGATGTTTTTCGCATAGCCGTCAGCCTTCGCACCATCGCGACCCGTCGCGAGTGTGCAGAGCTGAGCACTGTCGTCTGACGGCAGTGCTTTTTTTGTACCCGCGCGCGGGTGCATGATGACCCTTGCTCCGTAAGTTGCCACGAACCGATGGAACGCCCGCAGGCCATGCGGGCACGTTCGACAGGAGCCGTGAATGCGCACACTTGTTTTAAATGCGGGCTATGAGCCTCTCGCCGTGGTGTCGTTTCGCCGCGCGCTAGTACTGGTCATGAATGAGAAGGCGACGGTGCTGGCCTCTGACGGCGAGCATCCGGTTTTCGGCATTTCTGGTTCGTGGGCTCGCCCGAGCGTCATCGTGCTGCGCCGCTATGTGCGGCTCCCGCACACCCGTCAGGTGCCACTTACGCGCCGCGGGGTGCTGCGACGCGACGGTAACCGGTGTGGCTACTGCGGCGGCGCGGCGACGACAATCGATCACGTTATGCCCCGCTCACGCGGTGGAGCTGACACGTGGGAAAACCTGGTGGCGTGCTGCCTGGCCTGCAATAACGCCAAGAGCGATCGCACTCCCGCCGAAATGCGCTGGAAGCTGCGCGTCATCCCGAAGGCTCCGCACGGCACGGCGTGGCTGGTGCGCGGCATTGAGCGCCCGCAGCCCGACTGGAACGAGTACCTGGCACCCGTCGCTGCGTGAGTGCGGCGCCCCTGCGGCGCCACTTCGGCGCGGCCGCTGTAACAACGTGACCACGGCCGGCGACAATGAAGCGGAGGAGTGCAGTGGTGCAGCGTAATTCAACCGAAGTATCGAAAAGCCACAGTGTGGCTGCCCGAGCTCTTGCGGTACTCGCAGCTTTCGAGAGCACGACGGGGCCGCTGACGGTCGCACGAATTGCCCAGCGCTCGCGGTTGCCTTTGTCTACGACCTATCGTCTGGTGCATGAGCTCGAAACGTGGGGTGGGCTGGACCGCCTCGATGATGGCACCTATCAAGTGGGTATGCGGATATGGGAGCTGGGCCAGCTCGCCGGTCGTCGGTTGCGCGACACCGCGCATCCTTTTTTGCAGGATTTCTTCGATCTCACTCACGAAAACGTGCACATCGCCGTGCGCGAGGGTACACAAGTGCTCTATCTCGACAAGCTTTACGGCTCTCGCAAGGTGCCCATTGTCTCGAGAGTCGGGGGCCGTCTTCCCCTGCACACCACGGCGGTGGGTCGGGTGCTTCTTGCCGCCGAGCCCCAATGGTTCATTGACGCCTACGTTGAGCGCGAGCTTGAGGCGCCGACCGAGCGGACCCTGGTGGATCCTCAGGGGCTGAAAGATGCCATTGCTGATGTCGCCGCTCACGGCTTTTCGGTGACGGTAAACCAGGTTCGAGTGGGCTCATGCTCCATCGCCATGCCGGTGGTTGTCGACGGTCAATGTGTCGCTGCTCTAGGGGTCGTCATTGAGGCCACTCGGTCGGGGGAGGCTCGCAGATTTCTGCCGCTTTTGAAGTCCACTGCGGAACGTGTGCGCAGTGCACTGGTCGCCCACCCTCCTCGCCGTGCGGCTTCACATCGCTGAAAGCCGTTTCTCACTGAGTGGGAATTGCCGCTAGGTGACCTCATGGGAGCAGTGCACGATGAATTATCACCCGGTTCAAGGAGGAACGTGATGCGCGTTGAAGCACCGATTCACGATACCCACGGGTTTGAAGCTTTCTCCATGGGCGATCCGTTTCCGGTCTACGCCGAACTCCGTCGCGAAGAGCCTGTCATGTTCGATGAGAACATCGGCTACTTCGTCATAACGCGCTACGCCGACATCAAAGCCGTTTTCAGCGACTGGGAGAACTTCTCGTCAGAGAACGCGCAAGCGCCAGTTCGTCCCGCGGGTGCGCCAGCCAAAAAGGTCATGGCAGACGGTGGCTTCACCGCCTATTCCGGTCTCTCCGCTCGCGTTCCCCCCGAGCACACCCGCATCAGAGATGTTGCGACCAAGGCGTTCACTCCGCGCCGCTATAAGGTGCTGGAGCCGCTTATTCGCGAAAACGTCGACCGTCTGATCGACCAGATGCTCCGCGACGGCTCGCCTGCAGACATCGCCGCCAAGCTCGCGTGGGATGTACCCACCATTACGATCCTCACTCTGTTGGGCGTATCGGTTGACATGATCCCAAAGGTCAAAGACTGGGCGGGCAGCCGTGCCGCGATGACGTGGGGTGACCTGACCGACGACGAACAGATCCCGCACGCGCACCACCTGGTGGAGTATTGGAACTTCTGCCAGAGCCTTGTCACCGATTCGAAGCGTGACCCGCAAGACGACCTCGTGGGCGACATGGTGCGACTGCAGGCCGATGGTAACGAAATCAGCGATCACGAAATCGCCTCCTTTCTGTACAGCCTCCTCTTCGCCGGTCACGAGACCACGACCACACTCATCTCAAACGCGCTTCGCGTGTTGCTGGGCCACCCCGATCAGTGGCGTGAACTGGGGTCAAACCCCTCCGCCATTCCGGCCGCGGTTGACGAGGTGCTCAGGTTCAGCCCCAGCATCGTGGCCTGGCGGCGCAAGGCGCTCGCCGACTCCGAGATCGGCGGGGTTGTCATCCCACAGGGGTCGAATGTTTTGCTCGTGATGGGTTCGGCAAACCGAGATGAGACGGTTTTTGACGAGCCTGACCTTTTCGACATCGCCCGCAAGAACGCGCGTAATCACCTATCTTTCGGTTTCGGTATTCACTACTGTCTCGGCAACCTGCTGGCGAAGTTGCAGGTGAGAGTGGTGCTGGAGGAGATCACGGCGAAAGTTCCTGATCTTCGCCTGGTCGATGACCAGCACATTGAGTTCGGCGACAACCTGTCGTTTCGGGCACCGACGGCTGTGGCCGTGACATGGGGCGAGGGTAATTGAGATGAGTAACTACACGTTTCCGTTCGACAGCGACCAGACCCCTGTTCACGAGCGACTTGGCGGCAAGTGCACGAGCCTCGCAATCATGACCTCGGCGGGCGCTCCGGTTCCTCCAGGTTTTGCGGTCACAACCGACGCCTTCGATGCGGTCATGAACCAGACGACGCTGCTCGACCACATTGCGCGCGTTCTCGACGGACTTGACATGGATGACATTGCCGAGGTTGATCGTCGCGCAGCTCACGTGCGTGAACTGATCAGGACGCAAGAGGTCCCTGACGACGTGCGTCACGCAACCGTCGCCGCCTACTCGGCGCTCATGGAACGCTGCGGCGGCGAAGTGCCAGTCGCCGTCCGCTCGAGCGCAACCGCTGAAGACCTTCCCGATGCCAGCTTCGCGGGCCAGCAAGACACCTATTTGTGGGTCACCGGCGAGAAAGAAGTTTTGCAGAAGATTCGGGAGTGTTGGGCGAGCTTGTACACCGCTCGGGCGATCGTGTACCGCGCCGCAAACGCAATCTCTGATGAGGGTCTGTCGATGGCCGTTGCCGTGCAGAAGATGGTGAACTCCCGCACCTCGGGTGTCGCGATGACGATCGACCCGAAAAACGGCGATCGGTCGAAAATAGTCATTGACTCAAGTTGGGGTCTGGGCGAGCTGGTTGTTTCTGGTGAGGTAACGCCCGACAACTTTCTGGTCGACAAAGTGCTTTTGCACGTGGTCGAGCGCATCATCAGCGATAAGCATGAAGAGCTTGTTCCTACTGGCCGGGGAACCGTGGCGCGCCGTGAGGTGGATGCTGATCGCCGTACCTCACCGAGCCTGACCGACGACGAGATTGTTGCAGTTGCGCGACTGGCCAAGAGCGCCGAGAAACACTACGGCAGCGTTCAAGACGTCGAATGGGCCATCGATGCAGACCTTCCGGCAGGCGAAAACGTGCTGCTCCTGCAGTCGCGGCCAGAAACAGTGTGGTCTCAAAAAGTGAAAGTTGCCCAACACACATCGAGCGGATCGGGCATTGAGGCCATCACTCGCTCGCTACTGGCCCAGATGGGCGCGCGCGCCGGCGCAAGCGACTGACCTCTTCGGCTCACCCGCGTCTCTCCGCACCACCCCAGACCACAGCAGAAAGCTGCTGTCACCCGAGCAGAAAAAACCACGAGAAAGGCATACCGCAATGACGCATTCCGCCGCTCGCAAGAGCTTTGATTCTCCATACGACCTCGAGGCGCCTCCCGGTGCCGAGGGCTGGAAAGACCTGTATCCGTACAACCTGGTCTTTCAAGAAAACCTTCGCGACAAAGAAAACGCGAAGTTTTGGTTCTGCGACAGCCAGCACTGGCCCAACGTTTTCAAACCCTTCGAAACCGTGGGTGTTGAATTCGCGGTGCGTTGCCTGGGCGCTTTCAATACCCGTCACTACATCATCCCGCCGGCTAACGGCATCGAGTTCCGCATTCACAATGGCTTCTGCTACATGAGCCCGGTCGCGGTGGCTCCCGAACTCATCGGTGACCGCGTTCCCCACTTCTTGGAGCGCGCCGGACACTACTTTGCTAACTGGGATTCGCTGTTGGAGAACTGGAAGAAGAAGGTGCTGGGCACGATCGCCGAGATGGATGCCATCAACTTCGAGACGCTCCCCGAGATGGTCGATCTTGATGTCATCACTGGTGGGCTCGGAATTGACCCCTCCGCAAAAATGATGGCTGATTACGACCGGCTCATTCAGTTGGCATACCAGAACTGGGAATATCACTTCGAGTTCCTCAACCTCGGGTACGTGGCTTACCTCGACTTCTTCGGTTTCTGCAAAGAGTCATTCCCCTCGATTCCTGATCTCGCTATCGCGCGCATGGTCCAGGGCGTCGACTCAGTTCTGTTTCGCCCCGATGACGAGCTCAAAGACCTCGCAGAGTTGGCGGTGAAGCTGGGCCTGGTCGAGATCTTCGCGGCCAATGACGGCGCCGAGCAGACCCTCGCCGCGATCACCGCCGCTGCCGGCGGCGACGAGTGGATCGCCGCGTGGCACGCAGCTCAAGAGCCGTGGTTCAACTACACCTCGGGCAATGGGTTCTATGGGTCTGACGTGTATTGGCGTGACAACCTCGACCTGCCGATGGGGTACGTCAAGGACTACGTTGAGCGCGCAGCGCGCGGTGACGTGTTGAAGCGCCCCACGGCTGAGCTCATCACCGAACGTGACCGAATCGTCGGCGAGTACGCAGAGTTTCTCAGCGGAGAGGCCCTCGACACTTTTCACGGCAAGCTCGGCTTGGCCAGAACTGTGTACCCGTACGTCGAAGACCACAACTTTTATATCGAGCACTGGACGATGGGCGTTTTCTGGCGCAAGGTTCGTCAGTTGTCGCGGCTCTTTCAGAGCTACGGCTTCTGGGAGAACGCGGATGACATGCTCTATTTGACCCGCGATGAAGTGCGTCCCGTGATCTTTGACCTGGTCACCGGGTGGGGAGTCGGCGCCGACCCGATTGGCCCGACGTACTGGCCTGCCGAGATCGAGCGCCGTCGCGGCATCGTCGCAGCACTGGCAACCGCGCGGCCAGAGCCGGCATTCAACACGCCGCCCGAGACAATCAACGAGCCCTTCACAATCATGCTGTGGGGCATTACGACCGAGCAGGTGCAGCAGTGGCTTGCCGGTGATGATGCCGACAACCCTGGGCTCAAGGGCATGGCGGCGTCGCCGGGAGTGGTCGAGGGCATCGCCCGCGTGATCACGGGGCCCGAGCAGTTGCCCCACTTGCAGCAGGGTGAAATTCTCGTCGCACCGACGACGGCCCCCAGCTGGGGTCCGGTCTTCGGCAAGATCACCGCGACCGTGACCGACATTGGCGGCATGATGAGCCACGCGGCGATCGTCTGCCGCGAGTACGGCTTGCCGGCGGTCACAGGAACCGGAAGTGCATCGACGAAAATCAAGACGGGCATGCGCTTGCGGGTCGACGGCTCGCAGGGCATCGTCACGATTCTCGACTGAGAGATTAAGGACCACACCATGAATGCCTCGTCCCGCCCGCGGGTCAACTATCTCGGCCGTGATGTGAGCGCGCGAATTCCCGCGCGAGACATCGTTCCCGGAATGGTTTGGCTTGGCGAGCGGGACGAGGCAATCTGGCACCTTGCAGCACCTTTTCTCACCGTGCGCGATAACGATGCGCACTCGCTGTACTCCTATGGCTTTGCCCGAGCACTGCTGTCGCAGATTTCTGAGGCGGAAGAGCGAATCGTTTTGCCCGCGATCCTGCTGCATGACACCGGATGGTCGACAGTCGATGAGACGGATGCTCTCGAAGCGATTGCCCCGGGTGGCGGTCGCCCTGACCTTGTGTTGCAGCATGAACGCGAGGGGGCCCGCATCGCGCGCGAGATTCTCACCGAGGTCGGCATCAGCGCCGATGACATCGAGAGCATCGTTACGATCATCGATGGGCATGACAGTCGCGTGAGTTCTTTGAGCATGAACGACTCAGTCGTGAAAGATGCCGACAAACTCTGGCGGGTGAGCCCGCACGGCCGCACCGTCGTCTGCGACTGGTTCGGCCTTGACGACGATGAAGCGCTGCGGCTGTGCGCCTACCGCGCCTATGACCAACTCTTCACGCCGGCTGCTCGGTCCATGTCGCGAGCACTCGTCGCGCTCGGGTCAATGCAATTGAGCGAGCCAATGGCCTCGGTTTTTCGACGAGAGGAAAGCGCATGATTGAGACAGGGTCACGCGTCGTTCTGATCACTGGCGCGGGGGGTGGGCTGGGCCGTGCTTTCGCTCAGGGTTTCGGTGCGGCGGGTGATCGTATTGTTGTCGCTGACATCGATGAGGCAGGCGCCACTCGCACTGTTGAGCTGCTGGCTGCCGAGGGTATCGAGGCCATGGCCGTGCGGGTCGACGTGACGAGTCAACCCTCGGTGCGCGCCCTGATCGACGCGACGATCGACCGCTACGGGCGGCTTGATGTCGTGGTCAATAACGCTGCCATCTATGCGACGCTCACCCGAACGCCTTTCGATGAGATTGATCCAGACGAGTGGGACAGGGTTATGGCCGTGAACGCAAAAGGCCCCTGGCTGGTCTCGGCCACCGCAATTTCGCGTATGACGCAACCCGGCGGGCGCATCATCAACATTGCCTCAGCCACAGTCATGAGCGGCTCACCACTCTGGATGCACTACGTGGCGTCAAAAGGTGCCGTGATCGGGATGACCCGTGTGATGGCACGCGAGGTAGGTGGCGCCGGCATTACCGTAAACGCCATTGCCCCTGGCTTTACCCTGACCGAGGCGAGCCTTGGGCTCATGGATGATGCCGAAACTTACGGCGTCGACCGCGGAGCGATTAAGCGCGCCAGTCAGCCCAACGACATCGTTGGCACCGCACTATTTCTCGCATCGGAGCATGCGAGCTACATCACCGGTCAAACCTTGATCGTCGACGGCGGAAAACAGTTCATTTGATCGGCCATCCGGCCCTGCAAGGAGTCAGCTATGCCCACCATCACCTATTTCTCGCCCGACGGAACCTCGACGACCCTTGACGCGCGCGTGGGTGACTCGGTCATGGAGGTTGCGGTTAAGAATGGTGTAGTTGGCATCGTTGCTGAGTGCGGTGGCGCCTGTGCGTGCGCAACCTGTCATGTCTACGTCGATGAACCGTTCAGTGATCTCGTCGGCGGCCCGGGCGACTTGGAAGACGACATGCTCGACGGCGCAGCATCCGATCGCACGCCTACTAGTCGGCTTTCGTGTCAAATAAAAATGCGCGATGAATTCGATGGGCTGATCGTGCACATCGCCCCCGAGCAGTTGTAGCCATGCGCGACATTCTCATCATCGGCGCGGGGCAGGCTGGCATGCAAGTCGCCGTCTCGCTGCGGGAGCACGGATTCACCGGGCCGATCACTCTCGCCGGCAACGAGGTGGCAACGCCGTACCAGCGCCCCCCACTGTCGAAGGCGTACCTGTCGGGTGAGGCTGACGTTGAATCACTCGAACTACGGGCTCAATCGTTCTACGACGACCGCGACATCACAGTGCGCTGCGACGATGCCGTCGTCTCCGTGTCATGGACCGGAGATGTCGGCACAGCCGTCACCGCTTCGGGGGCGCAGATTCCATTCGCACAGCTGGCGCTGACCCCCGGCTCAGAGCCACGCCGAATCTCGATTTCAGGCAGCGATTTGAGCGGGGTGCTCTACCTACGCGATCTTGCCGATGCGGACGCTCTCAAAGCGCGCTGGGCGACGGCCAACAATGTTGTTGTCATCGGCGGTGGTTTCATCGGCCTCGAAGTTGCGGCCGGTGCGCGGAAGGCCGGCAAGACCGTCACGGTGCTCGAAGCCGCCGACCGGCTCATTGCTCGAGCAGTGTCGCCCATCATGAGCGATTTTTTCAAGAACGCCCACGTTCGACGGGGTGTTGACGTTCGTCTAGGCGTGCAGGTCTCGGCGATTCTCGGCGCGCACGGAAACGTCACCGGAGTCGAGCTCGCTGACGGTGATGTCGTGCCAGCCGACATTGTGCTGGTTGGCATCGGCGTGGTGCCGCGGTCAGGTCTTGCCGAGAAACTCGGCCTGGAGCTTGCGGGCGGGGCCATCGTTGTCAATGAATTCGCTCAGACCAGTGATCCACGCATTGTCGCGGCGGGCGACGCCGTCACGATGCCGCACCCGCTTGGCAGGCCCGGCCAGGTCCGCCTCGAATCGGTGCAGAACGCCGTCGATCAGGCGAAGGTTGCGGCTGCAACTCTGTTGGGAGTGACCGAGCCCTACCGAGCAGTGCCGTGGTTTTGGTCTGACCAGGCTGATCTCAAGTTGCAGATCGCGGGCCTGTCGACCGGGTTTGACCAGACCGTCGTGCGGGGCAACCCTGATGACGAGCACTTTTCGGTGCTGTATTACGCCGAGGGACGCCTGATCGCCATTGACACGGTCAACGATGCTCCCGCCTACATGGTGGTGCGTCGTGCGCTCGCGCAGGGCGCCACGATCCCACCCGAGCTCGCCTCAGACCCCACGGTTTCTCTCAAGACCCTCCTCGTTCCCGCCCCGGCGTAGAAAAGGCACACCATGTCATCGAAAACCTCGACCATCAATACGCTCGCGAGCGGCCATTCACCGCGAGGCGCGTGGGAGTCTCTCGACGACCTGTGGCGCGCGGCAGCGCCGTCGCTGCGGGCACGGTCAAACGACATCCACACTCCACTGTCGTTCTTATTTGCTGAGCTGGTGCTGGAGGCTCACCCGGAGGCTGACGCTCTCGTCACGAGGGTGGCGATTCTTCTGCATGACAGCGGCTGGTCTCGCGTGGATGCGTCGAAAATTATTTCTGAGGGATTCCGCGGTGACTGGCGCACGAGCGATGTGCGGTACCTGCACGAGCGTGAAGGGTGCAATATTGCGCGCGAGTTGCTGCCCGGGCTGGGCTATGACGATGATTTCATCACCAAGGTCACCGACATTATTGACGGCCACGACACGCGCCTTGAGCACCACAGCATCGAAGACGCCATTATGCGCGATGCCGACCGCCTGTGGCGCTTCACTCCCACGGGCATTGGGTTGGCGTCGGGATGGTTCGGCAAGACTCCTCACGACTATCGCGACCAGCTCGAGTCCACGACCTTTGCTGAGCTCATTACCGACCGTGCGCGCGAGCTGGCAACGGCCGAACTGGCACGCTCTGTTGAATTGCTCAAGCTTGACGTGATCTAAGGCCGCCATCATGACCTCCGCTGACTTTCAGGTTTACGACGATATTTTCGCGGGCGGACGGTGGCGGGCCTCGGCCTCCACGCGCATCATCGATGTGCTGAATCCTGCGACGGAAGAGCTTTGGGCGCGAGTAGTCGACGCCGACGCCGCTGACATTGACCGCGCGGTGAATTCCGCGCACGAGGCTTTCGTGGGTAGCGGGTGGAGTGACATTGGCGCCAACGCTCGAGCTGTGATCATGGAGCGTTTCGCCGCCGAACTTGCCGTCCGAGGTGAGCAGATGGCCGCGGTCATCACCCGCGAGAACGGTACCCCGCTCACCGAAACATCGAGTGCGGCTTCTCACTCGGCCGGCATCCTGAGGTATTTTGCTGGGCTCGCTGACCTTGTCGATGCCGACGACACTCGCCCGTTCCCGAACGCGACCGGTGCATTCACGACGGTTCGCCGTCAGCCGGTTGGGGTGTGTGCCCTCATTGCGCCGTGGAACTTTCCGCTCACACTGGTGATGGTGAAACTTGCGCCGGCCCTCATCGCCGGTTGCACAGTCGTGATCAAGCCGGCGCCCGAGACCCCGCTCGATCTGCGCGTGCTCGTAGAAGCCGCCCTCGCAGCGGGGATTCCCGATGGCGTGATCAACATCGTCACGGGGTCTCGCGAGGCGGGATCCCTGCTGGTGCAACACCCGCTTGTCGCAAAAGTCGCCTTCACCGGTTCGACTGAGGCCGGGAAAATCATCGCTGCTCAGTGCGGCACACTGCTGCGGCCAGTCACGCTCGAACTTGGTGGCAAGTCAGCAAGCATCGTGCTGCCCGACGCCGACCTCGAGCTTTTTGCGAGCGTACTCAATCGCACATGCCTGCGTAACACCGGCCAGACCTGTTACAACTCCACGCGCATCCTCGCCCCGCGTTCGCGGTATTCCGAGGTCGTCGATCTGGTCGCCTCAACCGTCGCGGCAACCCGACAAGGAGACCCGCTCGACCCGGCCACCGTGTACGGCCCGTCGGTATCGGCAGCCCAGCGCGATCGCGTCGAGAGCTACATCGCGATCGGAAAGGCAGAGGGGGCAACCGTTGCCACCGGGGGCGGACGCCCGGTTGGATTGGATCGCGGGTTCTACGTGCAGCCCACGGTGTTCAGCGACGTCGCGAGCAGAATGCGCATCGCCCAAGAAGAGATTTTTGGGCCCGTTTTAGTGGTGATTCCCTTCGATGACCACGCGGGCGATGCGGATGCCGCGCGTATCGCCAACGACTCGTCCTTCGGCCTCGGGGGGTCGATTTTCAGCAGAGACGACGATCGAGCTCTCGCTCTCGCCGAAAAGATCGACACGGGAAGCGTCGGTATCAACTTCTTCGGCTCGAACCACTCGGCGCCGTTCGGCGGCTGGAAAGACAGTGGCATGGGCGTTGAATACGGCCCAGAAGGCCTCAACGCCTACCTGCGCGTGAAGTCGATCCACCGTAGCGGCTAGTGCACCGCGGTGCGCCTCCGGCGCGGAGGTGCCGTGGCGGTTATCAGTCCCAGTCGTCCACCCCGTAGTCCCAGCCGACATAGCCCTCGGCAAGGTACTGCTGGGCGTGACGCGAACTGGTCAGTAGCGACAGTTCGCCCAGCGCTCGAAGCTTGTCAAACTCGGTGGTTTCGGGCGTCGTGTGCAGCAGTGTCGTCATCCAGTACGAGTAGTGCTGTGCCTTCCAGATGCGCTTGAGCGCATTCGTTGGGTACGAATCCATAAGTGCTTCTGACCCGGTGGCGAAGAACGAGCGAAGTGCTTGGTTCAGCCACAAGACGTCAGAAAACGCCAGGTTCATGCCCTTCGCTCCAGTCGGCGGAACCGTGTGCGCAGCATCGCCCATTAAAAACACCCGCCCTTTGCGCAGCTCGTGCGCGACGAAGCTGCGAAACCGCAAGACATCTTTGCGAAAAATGGGCCCACGCTTGAGTTCGGTGCCCGCGACACCGGCCTGCAGTTTTTGCCAGATTTGCTCGTCGCTGACGGTCGAGGCGTCGAGAGTGGGGTCGCATTGAAAATACATGCGCTGAACGTTTTGGTCCCGGGTAGAGATCAATACGAAACCATCGTCTGATCGCGAATAGATCAGTTCGTCTGAGCTCGGCGGTGCTTCCACCAGAATTCCGTACCAGGCAAACGGATACTCGCGAAAATAGCCACCCCGTGAGCCAGCGACAGGAACCCGTGCGATTGATCCTGAACCATCGGCACCCACAACGATGTCGGCGATGATCTCGAAATCTTCTCCGTCGCGGGTGGTTCCGACAATGCGCGGTTGGTTAGTTTCCGCGTCGAGTACCGCGCCCGCAAGGTGGTCAAAGAGCGGCGGCGCGCCATCCCGAATTCTGGCCGCGATCAAATCTTTCAGCACCTCGTGTTGCGGGTACAGATAGACCGATTTGCCCACAAGGTCGTGAAAGTCGAAGCGATGCGCTTGCCCATCGAAGTGGAATTCGATGCCATCGTGCTTCATGCCTTCGCGGTAGATGCGGCCTGAGACCCCCGACGTGACGAGCACATCAGCAGCGGGCGCCTCGACGATGCCAGCCCTGACCGTGGTCTCGATCTCGTGGCGACTCTTGCCATCGATGACGACCGAGTCGATGCCGGCCTTGTGAAGCAGATGCGCCAAGAGCAGCCCGGCGGGGCCGGCGCCGAGAATACCGACTTGGGTGCGGTGGGTTGTCGTCATGTCTGAACCTCTTTGTTCGGATACGGAGTGATTTCGATGCGGATGGCCAGGTGGCTCGACACCATTTACGGACACTGGAGGAACCCGTGCAATACAAAACTTCCGTAGAGTGGAAGTTGGCCGAGTGGAAAATTGGGCCGGTGGAAAGCACGCTGCGCATGAGGTGAGCAGAGAGGGGTGGCGATGAGTCCGCAACGCGCCACTACCGCAGCACCCACCGCCTTGCTCGAGCGGGCGCTCCAGATTTTGGGATGCTTTGGCCCTGATGCCAACGCGCTGACCCTGACCGAGATTGCTGAGCGCACTGCGCTGCCCCTGTCGTCGTGCCATCGCATCGTGGGCACACTGCTCGTCGGCGGTTTTCTCGATCGGGGGGCCGATCGGCGCTATCGCGTCGGCACGACTCTGTGGACTATTGCCCAGCACGCGCCGCTGAGCGACCGACTTCGCGAGAGTGCGTTGCCCGCGCTCGCCCGCCTTTATGAAGAGACTGGCGAGAACATCACGCTCGCCGTGCTCGATCAAGGCCAGGCCCTCTATGTTGAGCGGCTGATGGGGGAGCGCAGCGTTCCGACCGTCAGTCGGGCGGGTGGGCACCTGCCTCTGCACACGACAGGTGTTGGCAAGGTGCTGCTCGCGTATCAGCCAGCTGCCTACATCGACCGGTACCTCACGCAGCCACTCGCGCGGCCTACCCGAGACTCGATCGATCAGCCTGAGCGCCTCCGCCGTGACCTCGACGCCGTGCGAGAGCGTGGCTACTCGCTGACACGCCAAGAGATGACGGTGGGTAGCGGCTCGATTGCGGTTCCGATCATGCACAGTGATAGGTGTGTCGCAGCGGTGGGCGTGATCGTGCACCTGGCTCGTCTCGACGTCAACCGACTGGTCGGCACCCTGAACCGCGCGGCGACGGCGATTGTCGCTGAGCTTGAGTTGCTCGAGTGATGAGCGGGTACGCTCCGGGAATGGATGCGCCAGGCTCGATTCTTTCGCAAACAGTCGCCACGCAGACTTCTGCGCAGACCGTGACCGGGCGTGCCTTCGCCGTGCTCGACTCATTTGACGCCGGTCACCGCCGACAGTCACTCGCAGCTATCTCACGCCGAACAGGGTTGCCGCTGACGACTGTGCACCGTTTGGTGCATGAGCTCGAGCGGCAATCTGCCCTTGTGCGGGGCGTTGACGGGGATTACGAGATCGGGAGCAAGATCTGGCAACTCGGCACTCTCGCCTCGGTACACGTTGAATTGCGTGAGGTGGCCCTGCCCTACATGCAAGACGTCTACGAGATCGGCAATGACGCCGTGCAAGTGGCGGTGCTCGATGGCCTGCGCTGCCTGGTCGTTGACCGCATCGCGGGGTCGCGCACCATCTCGGTAATCAGCAAACCTGGTTCACGGTTGCCCCTGCATGCCACCGGTGTCGGCAAAATACTGGTCGCTTTTGGAGGCCAAGAGTTGCAGGACGCTGTGCTTGGCTCGCTGGATCGCTACACCGCGCAGACCATCACCAATGCCAATACTCTGCGCCAGCAACTTTCTGCTATCCGGTCGCAGGGGTTCGCCATCACGCGCGAAGAGCTTGCCGCCGGCGCTACCTCGGTGGCCGTGCCTTTGCGGGGCAAGGGGGGCGCCGTGATCGCCGCGCTCGGTGTGGTGTCGCCGAGTGCAAAAACGGAAATCTCGCGCATGGTGCCCGTACTTCAGGTCACAGCTGCTGCGATCTCGAAAAAGCTCGCTCTAGTTGGGCTTGCGGAGGCTGCGCGCCAGCGCGCCCAGTAGTCACAGTCTCGCCTTCCGCTGAGCGGAATAGTCTCTAGGCACAGTGCCCCGAGTGGCGTTGAGTGAGGACACGCGCATCGTGCGCGTGTTCAAAGGAGAACCATGGCACGCGTTGTTCGTGGCACGCCCCGCACCCCACTCGAGATTGTCGACGCTCTCGCTGAGCTCGGGGTCGCCACCGTGCACGAGGCGCAGGGCCGCATTGGCTTGCTCGACACTCGCCTGCGACCGATCTTCTCGGCCAAGATTGCCGGCAACGCGCTCACCTGTGAGGTGGCACCCGGCGACAACTGGTCGATTCACGTGGCAGTCGAGCAGGCGCAGCCCGGAGACATTCTGATCGTGACGCCCACGAGCCCGTGCGATGACGGCTACCTTGGCGACCTGCTTGCCGACAGTCTGATGGCGCACGGCGTGCGCGGGCTCGTCATCGATGCAGGGGTGCGCGATGTCGCAACCCTGACCGAAATGGGCTTCGCGGTGTGGAGCAAAAACATTGGCGCTCAGGGCACCGTCAAGGCGACGCCCGGCAACGTTCAAACCCCCATTGTTATCGCGAATCAACTCGTCAACCCCGGAGACGTCATTGTTGCCGATGTCGACGGCGTCGTCGTGGTGCGTCGAAACGATGCGGCTGACGTGCTGGCAAAAGGACTTGCCCGCGAAGCCAACGAGATCGCCAAGCGTGCCCGCCTGCACTCTGGTGAACTCGGCCTCGATCTCTACGGCATGCGTGAGGCGCTCGCTGCGAACGGCCTCGTCTACGAGGATTACGCCGAATGACACACAGCTCTACCGCCGCATCAGCGACCAGCACGCAAGTGGCTGTTCGCTGCTCGGTTATGCGCGGGGGTACCTCGAAGGGCCTGTATTTTCTGGCCGACGACCTGCCCTCAAACCCGGCGGCCCGAGACCGTTTTCTGCTCGCGGCGATGGGGTCACCCGACGCCCGCGAAATCGATGGCATGGGCGGTGGACATCCGCTCACCTCGAAGGTTGCGGTTGTCAGCCGATCCGTGCGCGAAGGCATCGATGTTGACTACCTCTTCTTGCAGGTCTGGCCCGATCGAGCTGAAGTGAGCGACCAGCAGAACTGCGGCAACATTCTCGCCGGAGTCGCGCCCTTCGCGATCGAACGCGGTCTCGTCGCGGCTCGGCAGCGCGTCACCCCCGTGACGATCTACATGGTCAACACTGACTCGAAAGCTACCGCTGTCGTGGAGACCCCCGGTGGCATCGTGAACTACGCGGGTGTGGCCGCCATCGACGGCGTACCGGGCACTCACGCCCCGATTGTGATCAATTTTGACGATGTCGCGGGCTCGAGCTGCGGTTCGCTCCTGCCGACGGGCAACACGGTCGACCTTGTCGACGGCATCGAGGTCACCTGCATCGACAACGGCATGCCCGTGGTATGCCTTGCGGCGTCAGACTTTGGGCTGAGCGGTTACGAGACCCCGGCTGAGCTCGAAGCAAACACTGAGCTGCGGGCTCGGATAGAGAGCATCCGTCTCACGGTGGGCCCGATGATGAATCTCGGCGACGTGACCAATAAAACCGTGCCCAAGATGAGCCTGCTTGCCGCGGCCCGGCATGGCGGGCTACTCAGTACGCGCACCTTCATTCCGCATCGCGTGCACGAGTCGATCGGGGTTCTCGGGGCCGTGTCGGTGGCGACCGCGTGCATGCTCGACGGCAGCGTCGCGGCCCGTATCGCGGGGCTTTCGAGCATCGGTCATGACGTTGAAGTAGTGGTTGAGCATCCGACCGGATCCTTCACCGTACACATGCAGGTCGACACTTCAAGCGGCCAGCCCGTCGTGACCAAATCTGCCCTGCTACGCACCGCCCGCATGCTCATGTCGGGCGACGTCTACGCACCCGAATCTGCTTGGAGCACCGCATGATCATCGACTGTCACGGCCACTACACGACGGCACCTGAGCCGCACAACCAGTGGCGCATCGACCAGCTCGCAGCCTTCGCAGCCGGTGAGCCCAGCCCCGCGTACCCCGAGATCTCTGACGACCTGATCAGGTCAACGATCGAAGAGAACCAGCTCAAACTCATTACGGAGCGCGGTAGCGACCTCACGATTTTCTCGCCGAGGGCTTCGGCGATGGGCCACCACGAGGGCGATCAGCGCATCAGCCTGGAATGGACGATTGCGTGCAACACCCTGATTGCGCGCGTCGTTGATCTTTTTCCTCACACGTTTATCGGCGTCGCTCAATTACCGCAGTCTCCGGGTGCCGACCTGACGGCGACAATTGCTGAGCTTGAGCGCGTCGTCAATGAGCTCGGCTTCATCGGCGTCAACCTCAATCCCGACCCCAGCGGTGGCATGTGGCAGACGGTGCCGCTCACCGACCATTACTGGTATCCGTTGTACGAGAAAATGGTGGAGCTGGATGTGCCCGCCATGGTGCACGTGTCGGCATCGTGCAACCCGAATTTTCACGCCACCGGCGCGCACTACATGAACGCCGACACGACCGCGTTCATGCAGTTGTTGCAGGGCGATTTGTTTGCCGATTTTCCGAGCCTGCGGCTTATCATCCCGCACGGCGGCGGAGCGGTGCCGTACCACTGGGGTCGCTACCGAGGTCTTGCCGACATGCTGAAGAAACCTGACGTGAGCACGCACCTTATGAAGAACGTTTTCTTCGACACGTGCGTGTATCACCAGCCGGGCATTGACCTGCTCGTCGACGTGATTGACAACCCCAACATTCTGTTCGGGTCAGAGATGATCGGCGCCGTGCGCGGTATCGACCCCACGACTGGTTACTTCTTCGATGACACGAGGCGGTACATCGATGCCGCCGACATCACTGCTGACCAGCGGGCGCGAATCTTTTCGGGCAACGCTCGCACGGTGTTTCCACGATTGAACTCCGCACTGGAAGCCCGCGGCCTATGACTCCGCCCGCATTTGTCAAAGATGCCGATTGGCTCGACTGGGATGCCTCACCAACGAAGCCAAGCTTTGTGGTGCCGCCCGGCGCGGTGGATGCGCACTGCCACGTCTTCGGGCCGGGTGACACTTTCGCGTTTGCGCCCGAGCGCAAGTACACGCCCTGCGACGCCAGTAGGCAGCAGCTTTTTGACCTGCGCGATTTTCTCGGATTAGAAAAGAACGTCGTCGTGCAGGCGACCTGCCACGGTGCCGATAACTCGGCTCTGCTTGATGTGCTCGAGCACTCTGATGATCGCGCGCGCGGCGTCGTTACCGTCACCCCCCAGGTCACCAACCGTGAACTCGCTCGCATGCACGAGGTGGGTGTGCGCGGTGTGCGCTTCAACTACGTCAAACGGCTGGTCGATCCGAAGCCCGATGACTATTACCGTGAGATCATCGCCAAAATCGCGCCGCTGGGCTGGCACGTAGTGCTCTACTTTGAGCCGGCCGACCTCGCCGAGAAGAAAGATTTCTTCGCCTCGCTCGGCGTGCCCCTCGTGATCGACCACATGGGCCGGCCCGACGTGACGAAGCCACTCAACAACCCCGAGTTTGCGGCCTTTGTCAACTTTGCCCGTGTCACCCCCGATGTATTCATCAAGGTGAGTTGCCCCGATCGGCTCACGGCGTCGGGCTCACCCCTGTACGCCGACGTCGTGCCGTTTGCGAAGACAATCGTCGACGAGTTTTCTGACCACGTGCTCTGGGGCACCGACTGGCCGCACCCAAACATGAAAAAGGAAATGCCTGACGACGGCATTCTCGTCGACTACGTGCCCTCGATTGCGACCACTGCGATGATGCAGCAGAAGCTGCTCGTCACCAACCCCACAACCCTTTACTGGAGCTGACCATGAAACCCGACTTTCACCAGTTTGACGACATTCCGGGCACCACCATCTTCACGATGGAGAAAGCGCGAGACGGGTTTCATCTCAACCAGTTCTGCATGAGTTTGCGGGTAGCCGAGAACCGCACGCGCTTTCTCGCTGACCAGCGCACCTATCTAGACGAGTGGGAGATGACTGAAGAGCAAAAGCAGGCTGTCATCGACCGTGATTTCCAGAAAATGCTCGACCACGGCGGCAACGTCTACTTTCTGTCAAAAATCTTCGCGTCAGAGGGGTTGTCCTATGTGCAGGCGGTCAGCACGATGACCGATATGAACACTGAGCAATATCAGGCGATGATGATCGCGGGTGGCCGCAGTGTCGACGGCTGGCGCTCGAAAAAAGAAAGAGGTGAGGCATAGTGGCACGCATCACAGCGGGCATCGCGACCAGCCATGTTCCCGCGGTAGGAGCCGCCATCGACATGGGTCGCACCGAAGAGGAGTACTGGAAGCCGATGTTTGCCGGCTACGAGTTCTCGAAGACGTGGATGCGCGAAAACACTCCCGACGTTGCGATCATCATTTACAACGACCACGCTTCGTATTTCGGCATGGAGATAATGCCAACCTTTGCCCTGGGAATCGCCGACTCGTTTGCGATCTGTGATGAGGGCTACGGCCCGCGACCGGTGCCCGTCGTGCAGGGTACGCCCGAGCTGGCGACGCACCTAGCGGCATCCCTGATTCTTGATGACTTCGACATGACGGTGCTAAACGTGCTCGAAGTCGATCACGGGCTCACCGTGCCGATGTCGCTCATGTTCGGTACGCCCGACGCGTGGCCGACCAAGGTGATTCCTTTGCCGGTGAACGTGGTCATGTACCCCCAGCCGTCGGGCGAACGGTGCCTGTCGCTGGGCAAAGCGATTCGCCGTGCGGTCGAGCAGTTCGATGGTGATATGAACGTGCAAGTGTGGGGCACGGGCGGCATGAGCCACCAGATTCAGGGTGCGCGCGCGGGCCTCATTAATCTTCCGTGGGACAAGAAATTCATGGATGACCTCATCAACGACCCTGAAGTGCTGCAGTTCAAGCCGCACCTCGACTACATGGTCGAGGCGGGCTCTGAGGGTGTCGAGCTCATCATGTGGCTGATCATGCGGGGCGCGCTTGGTGAGCACGTCGACGAGGTCTACCGCTTTAACCATGTTCCGGCCTCAAACACCTCGGTCGGTCATCTGATCCTCACCCCGAAAGAGTCCTCATGACCGTCAACCTTGCCGTCGTGGGTCTTGGCGCCTTCGGTCAGAAGCACCTCGACGCCATTGCGCAGATCGACGGCGCTACGGTGCGTTACGTGGCGCACAGCCGCATGGAGGTGGCGACCGAGGTGGCGAGCAGAGTGGGTGCCGCGGACGCCTTCACCGACTACGCCGAATTGCTGGCTCGCGACGACCTCGACGGGGTGATTCTGGCGACGCCGACACACATGCACCACGATCAGACGCTTCAGGCGCTGGGAGCGGGCAAGCACGTCATGGTCGAGATTCCCATGGCTGATTCGCTGGTGGGCGTGCAAGAGATTGTGGATGCCCAACAGCAGTCGGGGCTTATCGCCATGGCTGGTCATACTCGCCGCTTCAACCCCTCGCACCAATACCTGCACCAAAAAATCACTGCGGGTGAGCTAACCATTCAGCAGCTCGACGTGCAGACGTACTTTTTTCGGCGCACAAACATGAACGCGCTCGGCCAGCCCCGCTCGTGGACGGATCACCTGCTGTGGCATCACGCCGCGCACACGGTCGACTTGTTTCAATATCAGACCGGCGAGATGATCGTGAAGGCTAACGCGGTTCAGGGGCCAAAGCATCCGCAATTGGGTATTGCTATGGATATGTCGATTCAGCTCGCGACTGAGTCGGGCAAAATTTGCACGCTCTCACTGTCGTTCAATAACGACGGCCCGCTCGGCACGTTCTTTCGTTACATCGGTGACACGGGCACCTACCTGGCGCGCTACGACGACCTATTCACCGGCACAGACGAACAGATCGATGTCTCACAGGTCGCCGTATCGATGAACGGCATCGAGCTGCAAGATCGCGAGTTCGTGGCGGCGATCAGTGAGGGGCGCGAGCCCAACGCGAGCGTTGCCCAAGTGTTGCCCTGTTACGTGGTTCTCGATCAGTTGCAGCAGCAGCTCGAGTACTAGGCCCTCGCCGCGCGGCCACCCGGCTGCCCGGGAGTCTTGCTGAACGGAATCGCTTTGCCGTGCAGGATGCGCGAGTAGTTGGTTTCGATTGCGGCGACCATAGTGCTGTCATACCCGGTATCTCGCAGCATCTCGACGACATCCATCATTTCGATCTGACGACGCTTGAGATGCTGGGCGGTGCCCGTCAGGTAGCGCTGCGCCGTAGCGCTCGTGCTCCCGTCGAACTCGCGCAGAATCTCGTCGTACGCCCAGTCTTGTAGGCCCATACTTTGGGCTGCCCACAGGCAATCGATGACGACACCCGCCATCCCTTTGGCCAGGATGCTGCGGATCAGCTTGCGAGCGGCCGCTTCACCCGGCACCTCAGACACATACTCAAGGTTCATGCCGAACGGCGTAAGTAGCTCGATGAGGCGCAGAGCTGCAGGCCCGGCTACCCCCATCGGAACCTGCTCAGCCAGCCCCGGCACGGGCTTCATAATTGCCACGTCAGCGAAAGCATCATCGGCAAACATGCCTGCCAGCTTGCGTTTGACCGCGGGCGTACCCGTGTTGAGGTCGGCAAAGATTGCGCCGGGTTCCAGTAGGGGCGCCACCTGTGATGCCACCTTCACTGACGCAGTCGAGGAGTTCAGCGACAACACAATCACCGCCCCATCAACAGCCTCGTCAACACTCATGGCAACCGCAATCGTCGGATGCTCCTTCACGGCCGGATCAAACCCCGTGACTTGCACCCCGGCCACGCGTAGCCCCTCGGCGATCAGTGCCCCCGCTTCGCCTAGCCCTACGATGCCGACCCGAATCGCTTCGCTCATGCCCCCATCCTGCCACCGCGCCTATCCAGCGCTACCCCCGCCGCTAAACTGAGCCCACCGCCTCTGTAGCTCAATGGAAGAGCAGTTCCGTCCTAAGGAAAGGGTTGGGGGTTCGACTCCCTCCAGGGGCACCACGGGCCGTTTGCGGAAATACGGAATCTCGTTTGCGGAAATATCATCGGCCTCTAGAGCGCAAAGAAGGGGCCGAGCAGATGCTCGACCCCTTCTTTGCGCCCTAAGTTCGCCTCTAGCTCGCCTGCTTCAGCGCCTGAAGTCGCGATAGACGTCGCTTCTTGCGACGCCGCAAATCGCGGGCCGCAATGAGCCGGGCAACCTCGTCGGTGTTCCCTGTTCTGCGCGCAGCTTTCACGTCCTCGCCCCGTCGGCGGTCGGCAATGAGGCGTCGTCGGGCCATCTCGCGTTCGGACAATTCCATCGGCGTCGGCGTGACGGCCCAATGCGCGGTCGCATCCACGTCATTCTTTGGTTGTGGCTTCGCGCGTTTGGAAGGAACGGGCGGGTTGATGAGGAAGGAGCGCACTTTTCGGAGGTTGCTGGCGGAGACCAGGAAAGAGGCCAAGACGTACTGGGCCGCGTGGCCACGCAATCTCCGGCGACCGGTCTGGCCTGCCTGCTCGGGGGTGTTCTCCTTGAGGTATCCGTTGTACCCCTCCACGATTGTCCTTTGGGCGTATTGGAGCAGGAACTCTTCCGACCCCCACATCAAACCTTGGCGATGCCTCGCCCACTGCTCGAAGGGGATGGAGACTGACTCCTCGTTGGTACAGATTTTGCCCGGATGCTCCGGAAGGTTTGTGGGCATGATGGGCAAGAGAACCCTCCCCGGAGGCAACCCCGGGCTCTTCCCGGGCTTCAGGGGGCAAGCGACCGTGGCGTTCGGCCCTGAAGCAGGGCACGTCAATACGAGCGGGCCGCCAGGCTTGGGCTTCTGCTTCTGCTTCAGCTCGTATGGGTGCATAGCTTTGGTTGCCGTCGCAAGCCGTTCTCTGGCGGCATTGCTTTCGTCCTTCGGCAAACTTCGGTCCTGAAACACAAGGGCGGCCTTGAACGGCTCATCAAGCAGTGCCTGCGGGGTAGCAGGACAGAAATGACGCCCGGCAAGCTGCAGGCCGCCTCCGGCACCGCCCTGCACGCCGGTCTTGCCGGGTACCTTGACGCCATCGGCGCGCGTCTCCGGCGAGAGGTCGAGAATCATTTCGTAACCCATGGTGATGAGTGGAAAGCGGAGCTTTTCGGGGAGGCTCTGCGTGTAGGCGGCATCGCCGAGCCAAAATCCTGCGGGATGGCCGCGCTGCCGGATGGACGCGGTGCAGTTGACGGCCTCGGGGCCGAACGCCTTACCGGGCCGGTGGAAAGCCATGCCGACGACGAGGTTAGGGAACTGTTGGTTGTCGAGTGGAGAATTCGGAATCATCACCGCGAGGGTGGCCTCGTAACCATTGACCACCTTTTGCTTCCTGTTAGCACCGACACTGTCACCATCATGGTTACCTCCGCGCACATATGAACCGGTGTCACGGTCTGTTGAAACGCGTCCAGCGATGACGTTCGTCGTCCGGCGGGCAAAGGCGCCGAAGAGGGTTGCATCGACGGCAATGTTTCCTCGCCAAATGTCCCGGTAAGTGGCCGGGAGAGCGCGCACGCTGGCCTCGACCAGGTGATTCGCGAGCCAGTCCAGGCGCGCGAGCATCACTTCAACGTTCGGGTCGTTGTTCTCTTCTTCGGTCAGTCGCTCATGCTCCTCCACCGAAACGCGGGTTCTGCGTTCCGAGGGGAACGGGTCCAAGCTGTCAATCCAAGAGTCGAACGCGCGGTGCAGTCGAGAGTAACGACCCTTTTCTCGCATTGCTTCTGAGGGAATGCCAATTCGTCCGGCCTGTTCGCTTGTCAATCGCGAGAGCAGTTCATCAATTTTCGTTAAGAGCACGGGCTTCTCGTCGAAAAGGGTGAGGAGTATGAGGATGAGAATGTGGCGAATTGAGAACTCGCTTCGGCGCCCCGCCCGACCGTGAGAACCGCGAAGCATCGTTCGGTATTCGTCAGACCAGGCTTCCAGCTGCGGGACCACTCCTGAGCCGTCGATGAACCCGACCGCTCTATCGATTGCCACGTCGGCCACTCCTGCAACGTTCAGGCGCCCGGCGTCCTCACCTGCAGCGCCGAAGATGAGCAGCTTTGAATGGTCGATTGTTGCCGCACCGACCTGGAGCAGCCGCAGTTGGACTTCGTTGCGGGGCGGATTCCTGACCTCACCCTTGGTCATCGAACCATCCCCGCTCCACGCATCAGGCGGTCGGCCGAGTCGGTGTCGCGGGAGACGTAATCGAGGTACCGCTGAAACGAATCCGGAGTTGCGTTGCCGGCTGTCGCCAGGAGAAGGTCCAACGGTGTCCCGAACTGAAGGTGTGTGACCAGCCAAGTCCCGCGCATCCTCATGGAGCTCGGGCCGCCGGTCGTCGTCGTGAACTCGCCCACGTAGTTGCCGTTGCTTACTTTTCCCGTGACGCCGATGAGGTAGTCGCCAGCGTCGGGCTGGTCCAAAGCCGTGCGCAACAGCGGCTCCCAGTCGTGTAGCAACGGGACCAGTCGCGGACGGTTTACGGTGACCTGAACACTCAGCCCGCCGAGTCCCTCCTGAACGTCGCTTCTTCTGACCCCCACCATCTCTTCTGCGCGCAGACCCGCCCCCATCCCTAGCGCTGCTATGGCGCATGCGGTGCGACGGTGATGAGGGTCTCGGCGGGACTTCGCCCACGACTCGATGCCCGCGTACTCGGATGGCGCGAACGGTGCAGGGGAGCGGTGCTGCTGACGAGCAGTGAACTTCACACCCAACTGTTCACCGTCGATGAGGGCGAGACGCGCTTGGCGGAGCGAAGTGCGAGCGTGCGGGTTGTCGACCTGTCCCTTTCGTGCGCGGATGGAGATGTGGTGCTCGACCACAGGCTCGGAGAGCACGGTCTCAGGGTCGAGAGCCCAGCCCTGCTCAAAGCAGTGCACGGCCAGCCGGGTGAGATTGAAAAGCAGGCCCTTCGTCAGGGCGGTCGGGGCGGGGCCGATTTTCTCCATCCACCCGAGAAGGTGCGGGCGAATCACTGACCACGCCTCTTTGCTGATACGGGGCGCATAGTCATCAACCTGCTTGCTCCAGCGTCGCGTGCGGTCGAGGACAGCACTGATGTCGCTCGCGTGGTCGGGTACGCTCGCGGAATGGCGCGCACCTCCCGACCGACCCCGAGGGAACTGTGTGTCAACTGGCCGGACCGCATCTCGACCGACGAGGTCGGCGAAGTCGCTCGTCGCTTCGCGGTGAACCTCGTTAGAGCAATCGAGGGCAGGAGTCTCCGAAGTGTTGCTGAGGAGACGGGCGTCGGGCACGCGAGCTTGTCGCGCATCATCGACGGTCGGCTGTGGCCCGACATGTACACGGTTGCCCGGCTTGAGCTGGGTCTCGGCGCGGCGCTGTGGCCCGACCGATAATTCTGATGACGCTTCCATGATGTTCTTCTATGCGCCACGTTTTTCCCCGGTGGTAACCAGCCTGGCCGGCGACAGGTTTCAGACAGCATCGCGGAGCTGCACTTCCGCCATATGAGTGCCAGGGGTGCTCGCAAAAGGCAAATACCGAGTGAGCGATTCGAGGGATGTGATGCCTGCCGCGCGGGTAAGCACCACGGCGTGAGTTCCTTTGCTGAGGTGGTGCACGATCCACGTCGAGCGAAGTCTTTGAGTTTGTGGCTTTGCACGGTCTTCGCCGGAGGAACGGCTAATGAAGTTCGTGACCAGGTTCCAGTGGTGCCCCCGTTCGCCGGGAAGGAAAACCCACTCGTCGTCGCGGAGGTGCCCACATGCCTCGTTGAGCATTGACTCCCACCGGTCCAGCAGGGGGACTTCTCGCGAACGTTCTCCACGCACAATGACAGTCGTGCCGAGCCGGTCAACTCTGAGATCGTGACGGCGCACATTCAAGCTTTCTGCCGACGACAGGCCCGCGCCGGCACCCAACGCGAGGAGGGACATTGCACTTGATCGCCGCCACAGTCCAGATTGAGTCCGTGCCCACCATGCCAGTTCGCCTAGTTCCGAATCGACGTATGGAGCCCGGGGGGTTGACCCTTCCAAAGGACGCAGACGAACGGGGGTTGCCTCGGGGCCGATCGCCTCGGCAACTCTGAGAAGGATCGAACGCAGCGACGCAAGGCTTCCGCTCGACAGTCCTGGCATTTGGGTAGAGACGGTGAAGTCGATGACCTCTCGGCGCAGCATCACGTCTGCGCTCAACGTCCAACCTTGCGCGAGGGATGCGCGGGCAAGGTGCGAAATTGCGTGAATCAGCCGCCGCGGCGAGTACGGGACATGCGGTCTAGACAGTTCCACGATTTCAAGGACCACTGAACCGATGAGGTTCCAGTCATCCACACCATTTGATGGCTTGTAGGGGCGGAGGCCGGGGGCAAGAGCGCTGATGTCGGGCATGGATATTACTATCACCATAACCACCGACAATTGAGGAGACCAAGGCGTGAGAATGATGGCTTTTACAATCGAGGAGCACGCTGCTGAACGAACGGAGCTTGAGGTTTGTGTGACTGACAAGCCCAACAGGTTGTTGGACCGGTTCGCAGATTCAGTGACTTTCCGGGAACTGACGTCAGGTTCGCAGGGCGGTGCAAAGAATGTTTGCCGTTGAGGTCAGAAAGCACCCGGACGAAGCCGGCACTCTCGTGGCCGTCGAATTCTGGACTAGCCTGCTGCCCGCCTATGCCGCTCACGCACTCGACATGTCAGATGAAGCGAAACACGAGCCTGCTTGCGCCCGTGCAGTCGGGGCATGGGCCTCAGAGAACGTTAAAGGCTGGACATTGCCAAGCAATGCGAGCGTGAAAGCCATCCAGCGAGAGCTGATCGCACAGTCCCTAATTTCCGTCAGCACCCTAGGCGAAGGACACGGCCCGTTTCTAGACGCAGCACAGCAGGCCCGCTCTGCAGGAGCAGCCGGCTTGAAATATCAGCATCGGTTCAGAGACGCGCTGCGGGCCGTTCATGAGCTCCTGATCGACCCGGCATTTGATCCGTCACAGCTCGGGATGCCGCCCGCCGATCGGCCCAGCGACCGACCCGAGTTTTGGGCGGCTTTTTGGGCGGGCGCGGCCGTCTTTCTCGCTCAAAGTCGAGGTGCCGAGGTTCCCCGTTGGGCAGTTTTGACCAGGCCCCTCGCGACGGACTGGTTCCCCATTTTTGACGGCCGAACCACCAATGAAGAAGTCGACGAAATCGAGCGGCAGACAGATCCTGCATGGGCCAAGCAACGCATCTTCCTCATTCCGCCGTGGAAAAGCGAAGCCGACCTGGATAACTCCTGACTTCCCTAGAAGCCGCTGCTCGCGCTTTCTTTAGCCGCGCCGATGGGGCGGACACGGCGCGGCCATGTCCGCCAAAGATCGGACATGGTGTCGGGCGGACGGACACGGTGTCGGACACGCGGTTGACGCCGCGACGTTCACCGGACAGACATGTCTGTGCGGCTGGAAGATGCCGCGTCAGTGGCGGGCGTGAAAGCGCGGGCCCAACGCATGGAGACTAGCCAGCCACTAACAAGTTCATTGGCTTGTGTGGCTATCGGTTCGCGCCATGGCCGACACATGGCCGAGGGGTGACCACGCAGCGGCCATTCAGACCGCCAGAGCGCAACGGGGCGGACACGGAAGGGGCAACGTGGCGTTTACGGCCATGGCCGAAGGGTTCCGGTATCCCGCTGCAGCCCAGTGTTCACACGGGTTGACGCCCGTGCCTTTCCTCGCCTTTCTCCAGGCTAAGGACCTTCCGTCTACAGCGCTACCGTGCTCGTTATGCCGGGCTTCCCAACGGCTGCGTTACGCGCGCTGACCCACTCGGCGCCTGCTGGCAAGAAGAACACACCCTCCCGCGGTAAGCAACAACATGGCCATGCCCATCGGTACCGCTAATGGCAGGGATGCACCCGTCGCAGCTAAGCCACCAGGCGCACTAGGTGCGGCAACTGCGGGCACCACCGTCCACTGCGCAAACACAGTGATCGCACCGACACCAGAAGGCGAATACGGCGACACAAGAGCTGCACCACCCGACGCCGCAGCAAACCAACCAGTGAACGTGAAACCAGCCCGAGTCGGCGATACCGGCAACACCACACTGCCACCCGTGGTGTAAGCACTGGCAGCGGCATTACTGCCGCCCTGCGAGTCGAACGACACCGTATGCGACTGGGCACTCCACTGCGCAAACAGGGTCGTATTGGCGGTGACCGGGCTGGTGAAGTCATACGGGGCTCCACCGCTTTGTTGGGCAGACCAACCGGTGAGGGTGAAACCGGTGCGAGTGGGTGCAACGGGGGTAGGCACGGCTAGAGCAGAACATGCAATCGCCCGCGAGAGCGCACTACCCCCAGCAGAGTCGAAAGTTACCGTCCGAGCATTGCTGGCACAAAGCGGAGCGACTACGGCGTTGGTGACTGACGCCGGAACGAAAAACCACGCCGAAGGATTGTTACCGAACGCCTCGACGCCGATGGTGGTCACGCTGTCCGGGATCGTCACCGACGTCAAGCGGTTGCGGTAGAACGCATAGTCGCCGATGGTGGTTACGCTGTCCGGGATCGTCACCGACGTCAGGAGGTTGTTGTAGAACGCACCGTAGAAGATGGTGGTCAAGCTGTTCGGGATCGTCACCGACGTCAGGAGGTTATCGGCGAACGTGTAGTAGCCGATGGCCGTCACGCTGTCCGGGATCGTCACCGACGCCAGGTGGTTAAGGGCGAACGCAGAGTCGCCGATGGTGGTCACGCTGTCCGGGATCGTCACCGACGCCAGGCGGTTGCTCAAGAACGCAAAGTCGCCGATGGTGGTCACGCTGTTCGGGATCGTCACCGACGCCAGGAGGTTAAGGGCGAACGCATCGCCGTCGATGGTGGTCACGCTGTCCGGGATCGTCACCGACGTCAGGAGGTTGTTGTAGAACGCACCGTAGAAGATGGTGGTCAAGCTGTTCGGGATCGTCACCGACGTCAGGAGGTTATCGGCGAACGTGTAGTAGCCGATGG
>Ga0222708_1000052_pt1 | contig 35114 bp, 39 predicted proteins | sample AntAcemetage1576_FD_179806 | JGI IMG/M metagenome (GOLD analysis project Ga0222708, IMG submission 179806) | Saline water microbial communities from Ace Lake, Antarctica - #1576 | ecosystem: Environmental > Aquatic > Non-marine Saline and Alkaline > Saline | place: Antarctica: Ace Lake... | reverse complement strand
AAGGTAATGCTTGTGAGAATGTGAAGAAATTCATTGAAAGGCTTGGAGTTGAGAGCCTTGATATACCGTATTATTATCAAGATGAAAGGCTATCTACAAGGTCTGCTATCAGTTTTCTAAAGACTCATGAAACCTCTAAAAGAAACAAAGGCGAGGATGATGATAGCTTAGCAGCCTCTTACATACTGCAGACTACTCTCGATTTAATTAACAATTCCTTGTAAATCTTATTGACAATACGATTTTTTTCGTCATATTAGTGTGACATATTTTATTTTACATTATGATGTTAAAAACCTATTCAATGAAATTGAGCGAAGTCCAAAAGGATTGGATTCTTATTGATGCTAAGAATCTAGTGTTGGGAAGGCTTGCAGCTGTGGTATCTACAATGCTTCGTGGTAAGCACAAACCTACATTTACTCCTCATATGGATTGTGGAGATCATATAGTGGTAATAAATACAGATCAAATAGCACTTACTGGTAATAAGCTTTCTAAAGACGGTAAGATTTATTACAAGCATACGGGGTATCCTGGTGGAATCAAAAGTATTACAGCTGAGAAAGCTATGGATGGTGGTAAATCCACTTTTGTTTTGAATAAGGCAGTAGAAAGAATGATATCAAGAAATAAACTTGGTAGACAACAAATGAAACATTTGTATATTTACCCTACTGCAGAACACAAACACGAAGCACAAAAACCGGCAGTGTTAGATGTTGCAGCATTAAATAGTAAAAACTCTAGAAATTAATATACATATACTATGACTGAAACTGAAATTATAGAAACAGAAATCGAGACTCCAGAAATCAAAGAGCCTAAAAAGGATAGTTTAGGTAGATCTTATGCTACCGGTAAACGTAAAGATTCTGTAGCGAAGGTTTGGATAAAGTCTGGTAAAGGACAGATTATAGTTAATAAAATTGATATCACTAAGTATTTTGGTAGAGCTACTTTACAAATGCTTGCAAAAAAACCTTTTGATGTTACCAAAACTGCTGATACCTTTGATGTTGTGTGTTCTGTTCAAGGAGGTGGTCTTTCTGGTCAGGCAGGGGCTATTAAACATGGTATTAGTAAGGCGCTAGCATTATTTAATCCTATTTTGCGTCCTGTTTTAAGAACAGGTGGTTATCTAACTAGAGATAGTCGTGTTGTGGAACGTAAAAAATTCGGTCTTAAGAAAGCAAGACGTGGATTCCAGTTCTCTAAACGTTAGATCTTTTTTCTATAATTATTTCAATATATTTATCTAGTACGTTTTTTACTAGAAGCTCCTTTTGCCTTTGGAGTTGCTGAAGGGCTAAGAGAGCGTGCAGCCATTTTCAGAATAGTAGCATCTGATGGCTTAAATGCTTGAGTGGCTTTTTGCATAATAGTATCTGCATTAGAATTCATTTGTTTTGCTTGTTTATCAAAGGCCATTCTGTTACGTAAGACAGCATTTTTTAAATAGTTCTCTTTTTTGGCGATTTCTTGTTTGTATTGTATCCTTTTAGCTAATAATGGCTTTAAGCTCTCCATCTGAGACTTTGTTGGCTTATAACCTTTTGAAGGTTTTCCAGTTTGTTCTGCAAATTGTTTCACTTTATCTTTTATTTCTTGACCTATAGAATCTAATTTTTTTGTAGTTTCTTTTCTGCTTTTCAATACATCTTTCTCTATACCTTTAAACTTTGCTACTGTTTCTTCTAATTTTTTACTTCCCTCCCTGAGACTATCACTCATCCCTTGAGCTTTTTGTAATTTCTTTTCATTTCTTACCTTAATTAATTCACTTGCTAAGTATTGTCTTCTATTATGGATAGGTTGCAAGAGTCTCAAATCTTCTTTTGTTGGTTTATATTTTTGACCTTTAGGGGCTTTATTTGAGAGCGTCCCTAGTAATTCTTTATATTCTTTATTTGCCTTCTGTAATTCTTTATCAATTTCTGTTTCTTTATCTTTTTTCTTAGAAAACACACTTTTATAAATGCGTTTTCCTAAAGACATTTTAGATTTTCTTTGTAATTCATCCGCCAAATACATTTTTTTTACGAATAAGGGCTGTAATAATTCTTTAGCTCTACTCATGTTTTTTTTAGTTTTTTGCTCTCTTTCTTCTGGAGGTAATCCTTGGTGTTTTATTTTAAGTTTTTCTAATCCTTTTTGGATTCTTGAACGTAACGCTTCATAGTCCTTTGTGGTGCTTTGTAATGTAGTATCTAAGTGTTTTTTATCTTTATTACGAAGTGCATCCTTAAATCTATCTAAGGCTTGTCTAATTTTTGAGAGCATCAATCATAACCAATAAATATACCTTATGTAAAAGTATACTACTTAATAGTTAACGTATGGTTAATGCTTTGATCGCTTTTTATTTGGGGGATATATATATACTTTCTTCTTATTGGGGATCTTTTTCCCAATTTTAGATAGAAGAATGAGTATTGCTATTAGAAAGACCACTCCTGCAGCTAATAAGAAGGCAAAGCTACTGAGCGCTATTATAAATATTCCAACTAATATTAAAATGAATAGTTTAGCAAGTAAATGCATTACTATCTCCTCATTAATTTGTTAAATAATAGTGTAGCTATTACACTGAAAAATAATATAAAACATAAACCAGCAAAGATAGTAACCTGAGGTTCTAATGTCTTGATCCCTAGCATTGCATATCTAAATGAATCTATAAAGTAGAAAATTGGATTTAGCATGGTTGCTTTTTGCCAAAATTCACTCAAATGCTTTACTGAATAAAAAATACCACCTAAGTAACTCATTGGTGTTATTGCAAATGATGTGACCCAGTTCACGTCGTCCCATGTTTTAGCAAATATACCATTAATTATGCCTAGTATAGAAAATAGTAAAGATGACATGAGTATAATTATAATCATTAGAGGTATGTCATATATTTTTAAATCTGTGAAGAATGCTCCTACTATAATAATAGCTACTCCGTTGATCGTGCCTCGCATTACTCCACCAGCAGAATAACCAAACAATATCACATAACTTTTTGCAGGTGACTTTATTATTTCTTCAATGCTCCTTTGGAATTTTTCAGAGAAGAAGGAGGAAACGCTATTTCCATAAGAGCTTGATATGACATTCATTAGCACTAGTCCTGGCAGTATGAAATTTATGTAAGAGACTCCATCGACATGTCCTATATGTTGTCCTAACACTGTTCCAAATATTATAAAATAGAGAGAAGAGGTTATAATAGGAGGTACGAAAGTTTGTGGCCATATTCTTAGGACTCTGGTTATTTCTTTTCTGCTTATTGTAATAAATGCTATATATTGAGTGTGAAGTTCCATGTTTTAAGTTTTATAAAAATTTTTCTAAATCGCTTTTTGAATTTTTGATATTTGTAATTCTTATTCCTGATTTCATTAGTTTTTCTAAAATTTCATTTAAATTATTTTCTTTTTTATCAAAACATATTTCCATCTTTTTAGTAGTAATGGTTTTTATGTTATCTGAGAATTTGCCAAAATCTTTTTTCTTTAATTTATGGGGGGTTGTATCAATAGACAGTGTTACTTTTGAGACTTTTTCTAGAGTTTCTTCCATGGTGCCGTCAATTGTGATCTCTCCATCGTTTAAGATAGCTATAGTATCGCACAATGCTTCTGCTTCTTCTAGGTAATGTGTAGTAAGAATTATTGTTTTTCCTTTTTTTTGTAGAGTGCGTAGGAAATCCCATATTATAGCTCTAATCTCAACATCAACTCCTGCAGTTGGTTCATCAAGAAATATGATTTTAGGATCGTGTATCAACGCCCTTGCAATCATTACTCTTCTTTTCATGCCGCCTGATAAACTGATGCATTGAGAATTTTGTTTTGAGCTCAACCCTAATATAGACAGGTATTTTTTAGCACGTATCTCTGCTGTTTTTCTATCCACTCCGTAATATCCAGCTTGATTAATCAAGATATTAATAACTTTATCAAATATAGGTAAGTTGATTTCTTGCGGAACAATACCAATTAAAGATTTTACTATAGTCGAGTCTTTTTCAAGGTCATACCCAAGTACAAAAACTTTTCCAGCTGTTTTTGTCACTAGAGAGCTTAGTATACCTATGAATGTAGTTTTCCCAGCCCCATTTTTACCAAGCAAAGCCAAGAAGCTATTATGCTTGATTTGTAAATCAATCCCCTTTAGGGCTTGAGTTCCGGGGTAATGTTTCTTTAGTCCTTTTACTTCTAGTGCATAATTCATATAGGTGATTATAAAGATGTATTTTAATGTTTTCTATCAATTTTATTGCACGGTACGATTCTATTTGGTAAAAGATATAGTTCTTATGCCCTGGATGGGTGACTGAGTGGTCGAAAGTACCGGTCTTGAAAACCGGCGTGTGTGCGAGCACACCGTGGGTTCGAATCCCACCCCATCCTCCATTTTTTAAAAGATTACAGTTAAAACCTAGATAAATGTTTCTTTAGGTTCAAAGATGGCTTCTCGATAAGTTTCCAGGATATATATCCAAATAGAAAAGTTGTAAATGTTGTGATAATTATGAATGACAAAAATCCATAATCTTCCCCCAAATAATGCATATAAGTTTGTTGTATGGGAAATGCATATATGTACACACCGTACGATATATCTGTTCCATGCAGGAATTTTATAGCTGGTTTTACATTAAGTGCAACGTAAAGAATTATATATGCTAGTAGTAATATATGGATATGTTGGCCAAATGGAAGATAGTACCATGCTACTAGGTCTGCAAATATCGCTATTAAAAATATTCTTGCGTTATAAGGCATTTTATCTTTTAAAAAGAATAATGAAGATCCAGCAAAGAATGCTAAAAATAAACGGCAGTCATTTACTAAAGCGGAATATTTAAATATTAGTATGTATTTTGGATACTCTGGAAATATATTTAGCAATATATTCATAGTAAAGCATAGTGCTGTGATAAGAAATACTATATTTGCTCTTAGCAGAGAGCAAAAGCCTAGAAGTGCAATTAACAAATAGCATCGTACTTCAATTTCTAGAGTCCAGAGAGAGCCATTCACAGCGCCTGGGTAAGGGTTGTTTTCAAAAACCCCTGGTAGGGTATATTTTAATGGAAATATCAAAATGCATCTGAGATATTTATAAGTATTAACATCAGTAAAATATTCGCTAAGCGATTTTGTAGTTAGTATTGCTCCTAGAATAAATATCGAAAGTATTACGACTATTATCAAAGCAGGTAGTAGTCTTAGTATCCTACTTATGGTAAATATTTTAATATCTTTTCTATAAAGATAACTCTCTGTTATCAAATAACCACTTATTACAAAGAAAACATTTAATGCAATGCCTGATAGAGAGGAGTATTTGAGATATTCAACAAACGTATCAGAGGAGTTGTAATACAGTATGAAAGCATGGCTGTACAAAACCATCCATGCAGCGCATAATCTCATTATATCAAAGTTATTATCTCTTCTATCTGCTCTAGGCATTAATGTATATTATAATGTCACTTTTAAATTTTCTCTAATTTATAGAGTTTTACATGTTCATACAAGGACTTACTATTGGTCTTAGTCTGATATTGGCGATTGGACCACAAAAGATCGCTATTCCTCTAAAAAGATCATCCTACAATCTCTAATTTTCTTGGCTGAACCCTCATGCAATTTTAGACACACTTGTAATAATTGGTTCTATATCTGCACTATAATATGGAAGATGCCATATTCTTTGGATCTGGTGCTATATTGTCGTCTTTTATATGGTTTTTTGCTCTCACTTTTGTTACTAAAATTCCTTATAAATATTTGCAAAGACCTGTTACATGGAAAGTCATTTTTTTGTTGGAGTGGTATGCTTAAAAATAGCATATGGTCTTTTCATAGAATTAGTTTAACATTACCAGTGCAATAGAATTATAAATGCGTTGGTTATGGCATCTCTTTCACTACTATACATAGCAATAGCAATCTGTTATATATTGTATAAGCTGCATGTTATTAGTCGTAGCAAATTAACTAGGGATATTTTCCTGGCATTTCTTGCTAAGGTTTTTTTTCTTACTATAATATATTTATTATTTTTTTTTCAAACTGAGAAGAAGAATCCAGATGATTTAGATTATCAATTTTTTAAGGGCTCTTTTCAAAATAGAAAGTTAGACAATGATTGACATGGGGGTAGTAGATTTATCTAGATTGCAGTTTGCTGTTACAGCAATGTATCATTTCTTATTTGTCCCCCTAACAATGGGTTTAGCTCTTTTGCTTGTCATTATGGAGTCGGTTTATGTAATGACTGGTAGAGAGATTTGGAAAGAGATGACCAAATTCTGGGGTAAGCTCTTCGCTATAAATTTTGCTATGGGAGTTGCCACTGGTATTACTTTAGAATTCCAATTCGGAACAAACTGGGCATATTATTCTCATTACGTTGGAGATGTGTTTGGTGTACCTTTAGCTATAGAAGGAATCATGGCATTCTTCTTAGAAAGCACCTTTGTTGGATTATTCTTATTCGGTTGGAATAGAATGACTAAGACAGGTCATTTATTTGCCACTTTTTTAATGGCTGTGGGATCTAATCTATCTGCTCTTTGGATATTAATTGCAAATGCCTGGATGACATATCCTGTAGGGGCAACGTTTAATCCTGAATCTATGAGAATGGAGATAGACTCTATATATGAGGTGTTTACTAGCTCAGTTGCCCAGGCAAAGTTTGTGCATACAGTCAGTGCTGCTTATGTAACTGGTGCAGTATTTGTGCTTTCTATCAGCTGCTATTATCTATTGAAAAACAAGCACAGGGAGTTTGCCAAGAGATCAATTATTGTGGCTACCAGCTTTGGGCTTTTATCAGCTGCTTCGGTTGTAGTGCTAGGTGATGAGAGTGGATATTTGGATGGCCAAAACCAAGAAATGAAAATGGCTTCAATAGAAGCTATGTGGGAGACAGAGGAGCCTCCAGCAAGTTTTACAGTTTTTGGAGTTCCTGATAAGGAAAGCATGAAAACTAATTACTCAATTAAAATTCCTTATTTAATGGGTATTATTGGCACAAGAAGTTTTGACAAAGAAATAATAGGCATAAAAGAGTTGGTGGAGCGAGCAAAGCATCAAATAAAACATGGTTTAGTAGAGTATAAGGTGTTGCAGCGTTTGAGGTTAGGACAAAGTCACGATCCGGACGGAGATAAAGAATACTTGAGAAACAATTTTTCTAATTTAGGATTTGCACTGCTATTGAAAAGATATAGGACCGACATTTTAAATGCTACAGATGCTGAGATTAGTAAAGCAGCTCTTGATACAGTCCCAAATGTACTTCCAATTTTCTTTGCTTTTAGAATTATGGTTGCATGTGGATTATTCTTCATAATATTATTTACGTTAGCTTTTTATCACATGAATATTCGAAGAAGATTCAATAAAAAGTGGCTACTGTTGGCTTGTTTATACACTCTGCCTTTGCCGTGGATTGCTGCGGAGCTTGGATGGGTTGTAGCTGAGTACGGAAGGCAACCATGGGTGATACACGGTATTTTACCAACATTTATGGGAGTCTCTTCTATTTCAAAAGGAAGTGTTATAGCAAGTTTATGTGGATTTATTTTACTCTATACAGGTTTGTTGGTAGTAGATATATATTTGATGGTGAAGTATGCAAAAATTGGCCCTAACCAAAAAGTCAACGAGGCGTAAGCAGAATGCTAATTGATTATGAAATATTAAGAATTATATGGTGGGGACTTTTAGGATTCCTTCTTATAGGTTTTTCTGTTCTAGGTGGGATAGATTTAGGATGTGGAATGCTTCTTCCTTTTGTATCCAAAAAAAATACAGAAAGGCGAATCTTAATTAATTCTATAGGGCCAACTTGGGAGAGCAATCAAGTATGGTTTATTTTAGGAGGAGGTGCCATATTTGCAGCTTGGCCGCTTGTTTATTCTGTGGTTTTTTCTACAATGTATTTCGCGCTACTTATGGTCCTGCTAGCTCTAATACTTAGACCAGTAGGATTTGATTATAGAAATAAAATAGATAATGCAAAGTGGAGAAAAGCTTGGGATGCTGCAATATTTGTAGGAGGATTTATACCAACTTTAATATTTGGAATTGCTATTGGTAATTTATTAGAAGGGCTTCGATTTTCTTTTGATGAATTTATGGTCATTAAAAACCAAGTAGAATTTTTTGGACTATTATCACCATTTGCACTTCTATGTGGAATTCTTGGCATCTCATTGATATCGACTCAGGGGGCATCATTCTTAATGATGAAAACAGAAGAAGATATTTTTAATCGTAGTAGAAAAATTGCAATGATTATGCCTTTTCTGACAATAGTTTCCTTTTTGATTGGTGGATATTTATTAAAGAGCATGGGGGGATATCAAATTACTAGTATTGCAGGCACCGAACTTGATTCAAACCCATTTAATAAAGTTGTTTTGTATCAAGAAGGAGGGTGGTTATTAAATTATACAAAATTCCCTTGGATTATAGCTGCTCCATGTATTGGTGTTATTTCTTGTCTACTTGTTGTGATTGTCTCGTTAATGAGGAATGCAAAATATACATTTATTTTTAGTTCTATTTCTATCATATCAATTATGTCTACAGTTGGCCTTTCTATGTTTCCATTCATTGTTCCATCAATAATGGATTATAATTCCTCTCTAACAGTGTGGGATGCATCTAGTAGCTATAAGGCATTAGCGGTGATGTTAGGTACTGTAGTAGTGTTTATGCCTATCGTAATATTCTATGTGTCTTTTGTTTATAAGGTAATGTTTGGGAAGGTAACTGGAGATGATATTAAAAAACATAGTAAGGAGTTATATTGAGGTAGTTTTATGTGGTATTTTTCCTGGGTCTTAGGTGTGAGTTTGGTATGTGCATTTTCTGTGCTGAATGCTCTATGGTATGAAATAAATGAGCATGATAAGTTAGTTATTAAGCTCAAAAAAGACTAATCTTATAAAAGCTCGTCAATCCTTTCTAAATGTTCAAATTCATTATAAGTATTAGTCTTGTTTGGATTAGGACATACTAAATATGCAGTGTTAGGATCTGAATATTTTTTTACTAACTCTAATATACCTTCTTGTGCTGCTTTTATTATCTGTGTGTAATCTCCTTTTACTTTTGTTACTTGTCCGAGTTTTTTGCCAGTAGCAAGTTGTATATAAATCATTTCTGTTACTTTTTTATTTTTATTAATTGACTCCACTAAGAAGGCGCCCAATGTTAATTGGGGTGAGAGTCCATTTTTTATATCTTCTTGTGTAGGAATGGTGCCTGTTTTGAAATCTCCTATAGCAACGGTATCATTAGATAATCTGCTTTCGATTCGATCAATTTTTGCAATTAATGAAAAGTTTTTTGTTAATGTAATCTCGTTAACCACCTCACTATTAATTTTGCATGATTTTCTAGATAGGGTTTCATATTCTGTAAGGTATTTTGCTATTTTACTAAACCTGGGAATCCATAATTTATGTATGATAGGGTTTGTGTTGAGTGATTGTAATTTTTGTTCTCCTATTTCAATAAGTTTTTGATAATAATCATGCTCCTTTATTTTAGAATGCTGATTATTAAATGTATTGATGATGTCATGTATAATATTTCCAAATTCAAGTTGATTTGGTTTTTTATCTATAGGTTCTAGTGGCTTTAATTTGAGTATTTTTGATGCATAAATACTGTATGGGTCACGCATCAGTTTTTCTACTTGCGTTACAGATAGCTTAGTTGGTCGTATGGATATAGGTGGCTTTGGAAATGGAGCTTCGTATTTTAGAAATTTTTCTGGAGTGCTAAGAAATTTAGAGTACTCCTTCATATAAGATGATTGATTCTTTATTTTTTCTAAAACACCAAGTTGCTTTGCATGAATCTCAATATTTGTAACCCACCTAGAGGCAACTTGAGGAGATCCATTATTTTGCTTTGCTCTAGTGAGTAGCACTTTGTCATGTTGAGCTAGCAATGAGAAAAAATCATTTGCAGATTGTCCTATTTTTACTCTGTGGTCAGGTATTCCTATGTTCTGATAGAATAATGAACTTATCCAGGGATCAATTTCTGGAGAACCAGGCCAGTTCTTTTCATTCAATCCTGCAAGTATCACATAATCAAATTTTATTAGCCTGCTGTCTATTGGTGATAAAATTCGTATTTGTGGTTTTATTTGTGATGAACAAAAAATATTATGGTCAGAAATTGCCTGATCAAATACTTCTTGAAAGTCATGTGCATATGTTTTTGTTGTAGGAAGAATATTTAGTGTTGCATTTACTATGTCATATGTTTTTATTCCAATTTCTCCATACCATATTTGTGGTGTGTCTGCTTTGGCATTTATAGAAATATTTTCTGCTATTGTTTTTAAGGTAGAAAATATGTTTTTGATACTTGCTCTTTTTGTTTTGAGCAAACTGAAAAGAGGTTTGAGGTGATTATATAAGCTTTGTAATATTGAAGAAATGCTATAATCACCTTTGTTTTTGCTTATAGATACAAGGTCCGTAATGTGGAGATATTTTCTTATACCACGTAAATACTGAATTTCTAGTGATGATGCTATGCCTAACAAATCGGTTTTTTCGATTCCCAGTAAACAAAATTCATGACGAAGCAATTTTAGTAGAGATAGAGGGGAGAAGTTAGTAAGGTAAACATCGAATATTGATGTCATAAAAGAATACTGCTCTGTTGCTTTAAAAGGCAACCCATCGCTTGACTCTGAGTCTATGCTCCATGAGATTAGGTTAGCTTGAACACGTGTTCGTAGGTTTTGATCATTTGTTACGATTCCTATATTATCCATACCCATATGGAGTAGCTCTCTTGCCTTTAAGGCTATTATTTTTGATTCTTCTTGTGATGTAGAGCATTCTAAATATTCAATTTTTTTGTTTTTCAATAAGGAATTATCATTTGCTGCATCGTTTGTTTTAGAGAATGTTTGGAGCAATATACTTTTTTGAGCACATTGATGGTTGTGCCATGGAAGTATATTATCAAAGTTTATATTAAGATTTCTCACTAGTGAGTAAAGTTGAAAAGATGGATCGGTTTCATCAAAATGTTTTTCTTCTAAGTTTTCCATTCCTTGTAGTACAACAAATCCATTTTCCAGAGTTGAGATGGATTTGAAAAGTAGCTGTGTGGTTTTAAATGTTCCTGTTGATCCTGCCACTATTATTGGGTGTTTAGGTGGGTGTACTATCCATTTTTTGATTAATAGTTTTAATAATGCATTTCTCCTTGAGACTGTAGTAGTTTGTTTTTTCTCTGATAATAATTTAGGCCAGGTATTTGAAATCAATTTTAAGTAATAAAAGATCTTTTCAACATGAGCTGGGGCATCTCCAACAAATATTTTATTGATAGTATCTAGAGGTAAGTCCTCTTTTTCAAATTTTGATGTAAGACTAAGTAGGTCAGATGCTATATTTAATGATACAACATTACTCAGGTCATGACTTTTACTCAGTAGATCTGATAGTAAGAATTTAGCAGCAGTATTTGTAATTGCATTTGGCAAAGATGCTAATTCATCAAAAACTGCAAAAGATAACTCCTGTTCTATAGATCCTATGGAGATCATTTTTGGAGGAATAATATTTTTTCCAAAGTTTCGCTGAATTAATTTATACTCTAGCTCTTTGCATATTCTATGAGAGGGAAGAAGAATTAGAGTTTTTCCTACTAAGTCTTTAGAAATATTTTTTTCTATACCAATTATAAGCTCTTCTAAGAAATCTCTGTGAGATGGTATATTAAATACTTTCATGGCTTTCTTGAAGTTTTGCGTATTTGCTATTGAAATAAACTAATGGTTTTTTATTTTCTAAAGTTACTGCGTTTACAACTTTTCCTACCATGATACTATGGTCTCCTCCATCATATATTTTATGATTCTTGCATTCAAGGAATGCTAATGTTCCAGCTATAGCAGGAGAATTTGTTGTGGTAGTATTCAATAGTGTTACGGTTTTCCATTTTTTTACATTTAGTTTTGTAAATGCATCAGAAACATTTTGTTGTGATTCTGATAAAATATTCACTGTAAAATATTTGCAATCTAAAAAGTTTTTATAGAAAAATGAAGATTTCTTGATGCCAAACATTATTAAAAGTGGAGATAATGATAAGGATGCTATTGTATTAATGGTTGCCCCCTCTTTGTGCCCACCAGTTGATTCAGTTGTAATTACTGTCACTCCGGTAGGAAGGGTACGCATGCATTCCTTAAATTTTTCTATAGAAGACATATATGCTGGTAAAATTAGATCAGGATCGTATAATAACAATAAATAAATAATTTTGGAATAAAATTTTGGCGATACTAAGATCTAAATCCCTTGAGAGCATTGAAGGTTTGCTTAAATCTTATGATAAACATCACCAAGCGCTATGGGTAAAGCCAAAGGATGATAAAGTCGATGAGATTATTGTATTTGGGCCTTACGGACAAGTTGGCCTTGCAGTGATACGGCTTGCATTGTCCCTTGGTATTAAGGTTTGCTCTGTTTTGCACAGAAGGTCTGTGTCATTTTCACACCCTCTATTTCGTCAGGTTAAAAAGGCCGAATTAAAGAAGGTATTCTCTGGAGGAGATAAAAAAGTGGTTTTTACTGGTCCAATAAACAAAATCAAAGAGTATGCTGAAATTTTGGAGGATACCTCACATATTATTTGTTTTAGTTCTACCTCAAAATTTACAAAATCCTTGAGCAGTAGTAAGTTTTATAAAAATATAGTGAAGGATTTTGAAGAGGGTGAAAAATATATAGATGAAACTGCAGCTAAAGTTGATTTTAAATTTAATATTATAAGACCTACTTTAATATATGGATTTGGAATAGATTCTAATATATCGGCTTTAGTTAAATTTATTAAAAAATATAAAGTGTTACCAGTATATAAAGATGCTTGTGGTTTAAGGCAGCCTGTTCACGTAGAAGATCTGGCTAACAGTGTTTTGTCATTATTTAATAATGGCTCCAAAACTTATAATAAAGCTTATAATTTATCAGGAGGGGAGACATTAACTTATTACGCAATGGTAGAAAGGATTTTTGAAACGCTGGACAGTCATCCTATAATTGTGGGCACAAGATTCTTACCTATATTGATGGACATAGGAGGGAAATTAGTTGGTAGTAACGTTGTTCATAGAGAAGTGGCATTGAATATGGAAAAAGATTTTACATTCTCGCATAAGGATGCAACAAAAGACTTCAGATATAAACCAAGAGATTTTCTGGATAATGGTATTATGGATATAAGTCCTATAAATTAAGATAAGGTGATTGAAAATGAATAGTTTTAGCGCTTTTATATGTTTTGTAAGTTGGGCGCTTTTATTTATTTATCCAGTAGTGCAAGCTGATAATGACCCATTATTAGAAAAAAAAATTCAGCAGTTAATTGAGAAAACGGGAGAAGATCTTAATGTTGGTGTGTATATGCAAAATCTGGATACTGGAAAGGTGAAGTTTGCTTCTCACCATAATAGAAGGTTTGTTCCAGCTAGCACCACAAAACTTTTTACCTCATATGCTTCTTTAGAGAATCTTGGGCCAGAATTTCAATTTAAAACCATAGTGTCTTCGGATAAAAAACCCAATAAAAACAAGGTTCTAGATGGTAATTTATATGTTAAATTTTCTGGAGATCCCTCATTCTCTTATAAGAACCTTGTAGGCTTAATTCATAATATTAATATATCAAGGATAAAAGGAAATTTAGTGATAGATGATAGTTTGTTCGATGAGCATATGACATCTCCTGGAGGCCTAACTTGGGATGACGTTCCTTTTTGTTTTGCAGCTCCAAATAGTGCTATTGTTATTGATGATAACTGCAGTGAGGCTAAAATGTGGCCTGATAAAAGAAACGGTAACATTGCAAATTTAAACATTGAGAACCCACATGTGTTAAGTATCGAAAACGCAGTTGATACTGTAAGGCCAAGAAGATCAGAATGTCCATATAAATCGAGATATATTGGGAACAATACTTATGAGGTTTATGGGTGCATGTTCAATAATATTAAAAAACCTGTAAGGTTAAATTTTGCGCTTCCTGACAATCGTTTAATGGCAAAAGGGTATTTTAAGAAGGCTCTAAAAGATGTTGGAGTGAATCTTAATGGAGTTATTCGATTTGGAAAAGCTAAGCAAAGTAAGATTTTATCCATTCATAAGTCTCCTTTTCTAAAAGATATGCTTGTTCCTATAATGCATCATTCTATGAATACTGCTTCTGCATCATTATTCAAGTACATGGGGCATAAATATACAGGTGAGCAAGGAAGTGATGAGGCAGGGGAGAATATGATGAAGAATTTTTTAAAAAACAAAGGACTTGATGTCCGATATGCACGGCTTAAAGATGGGGTGGGGTCATCTAGGTATAATATGGTAACTCCAAAATCATTAGTAGATTTATTACATGTTGCATATGCCTCGAAGAAAGTGAGTAAATATTTTGTGGAGTCTATGCCCCAGTATGGAGAGGATAGTACTTTAAGATATAGAAACGTTGCACAGAAATATAATAATTATATATACGCAAAGAGTGGTAGCTTTAAGAACACTTCAAGCTTGGCCGGATATTATTTAAATGATAAGAAGAATGATAGGTATGCTTTTTCTATTATGATTAATAATCATAGCCTTGGGTATCAGGAAGTTAAAGAATTAGAAGACGATATTCTACAGTTGATGTTATCTAATTAGGTTTTGTATAATAATAATTGTTCCTGCGATAGACACTATAAAAGCAAATAACTGTTTTAGTTTTCCTTCTGAAAATTTTAGAGATATTTTTGTGCCTAGTAATATTCCTAATAATCCTCCAGTAGTGTAAATCAAGGCATGTGTGAGCAAGAAATTAGCATTTAATATAAGATGAGCAATGCCTCCTGATCCTGCAAGTGCTGCAATAATAAAAATAGTAGTTGCTGCAGCAGATTTCATGCTCAGATTCATGAATAGTACTAAAAATGGTACTGTTAGTATTCCTCCTCCTACTCCAGTCATTCCTCCGATGAAACTTGAGATGAAAGCTAGGATTATCATCATAATATATTTATATGGTTTGATGTTTTTTTTATCTTCTGATTCTATATGAGTTTTTTTTATGTTCCTCCACATCAAATATGCAGACAAAATCATTAATGCTCCATAGATCAAAGAAAGCATTTGTGCGTTTAAAGTAAAACTTGTTTTTGCTCCTATTGGAGATATTACAAGTCCAATAATTGATATAGGTAGAGCATATCGCCAAGCAATTAGTTTTTGTTTGAAAGTTTTTATTGTGTGAAATACACAGACTATGCTAGTTGATACAATGGAAATGAGTATCGCATCATGTATATGTAAGTTTAGAGTGTATATTAATAAAGGTACGCCTATCAAGCCAAATCCTGCACCAATTATGCTTAGTACTAATCCTGAGAGGCACCCTATAAGGATCAATAATATTGTTGTTACTAGCAAGTTTCAAGTACCTTATCTAAATTTCGCGCTAGTGCTTTAAAGTCTCTTTCTCCCAAGTTTTTTTCAAAAGATAGCAAATCATCCACTGCTTTTTGACAAATTTCTTTGCTTGGGAACACAAGGTTTTCATATCCTGCGCTAAGTGCCTGAACTTGAACTCTACACGCTTGTTCCAGGTGGTGTGTGTAGAACACTGCTTCCTCTATTGTAGAGCCAGCAGTTATGGTGCCATGATTTCTTAAAATCATTACTTTATTTTGTCCAAGATCATGCACTAATTTATCGCCATGTTCTATATCTTCTAATATCAGAGAATTATAATCATGGTAACTAACCCTATTATATAAATGTAGAGCGAACTGGCTAATTGGTAATAGTCCAAACTTCATTGCAGACACAGCAACACCTGAAGTGGTGTGCAGATGCATAATTGCATTTATATCTTTCCTGTTTTTGTATATATTACTGTGTGTTACATACCCCGTCTTATTATATTGATTCTCAGAGCCTCTTATAACTTCTCCATCTAATGTCACTTCCAATAACAACTCTTCTGATACTTCAGAGAAAGTGGAGCCGAAAGGGTATATGAAAAATGTATCTCCTCTAGAGGAACGAGAAGAGAGATGGGTGTAAGTAAGATCATCCATTTTTTGTTTAGCTAATATTCTATAGCACATAGCTAATTTTTTCTTTATTACTGAGTCCATTGTATTAAAAATTTATAATTTATTTACATTATAGTAGAGGTAGAATATTCAGTCTACTTAAAGAGGAGTTTTTTTGTTTTCAGGGAATTGATCGATTTTATAGATAAGATATAAAAACCCAAATATGAACAGATATGTAGCATTAATCCATTGTGTATCGCTTTGCTTTATTTTAGCTATAGAGTGGATCTTATTTCTAATTTCAAACAATAGAAGGATTTTTACAGCAAAGTACAGGGTTCCAATGCCATGAGAGAATACCCAAAATAACCCTAATAGAATGTAACAAGCTATTATAAATGTAATCGGAAGTTGATTTGTGGGCGTCTTGGAGTTTATATATTTTCTTTGTTCTCCTAACCAGTAAATACTGTAGAAACCAAGTGTAATTACATTGAGTAGTATCGCGATTGCAATATTGCTTCTTTTGAATTTTTTCATTACTTCTATTTTCATACTTGTATCACATAGTTTATGCAATAATCGTACTATATATTTTTATACGAAGTAAATATGTCTTTGATAAGAAGTGATGTTATATGAAAATATAAAAAATGGCGCGTCCGGGAGGATTCGAACCCCCAACCTCTTGATCCGTAGTCAAGTACTCTATCCAGTTGAGCTACGAACGCAGTATTATGATTTCTCCTATTAAGGAATAGAATATACGGGACACTATATATGTATAAATAATATGTTTCAATATAGACTACAGAAAAATTGCTTTTTCTATGGTGAGTTATGTAAGAGTGATTGTTAAGTGGTATTAAAACAGACTAACCTTGACGAGCTTTCATTCGTGGTTTCATTTTGTTTATAACGTAAATACGACCTCTTCTTCTGACTATGTGCGAGTCCTTGTCTCGAGTTTTTACTGCTTTTAATGAGGCGTACACTTTCATCGTTTTATCTCACTTATTTAGATATGAGGGCGAAGATTACCACAATATACTAACCTGCGTCAACATAAAAGTATGTTAAAATGCTAATTTATCAGCAAATATCAGAATCTTTTATCACATTTACATAAGATGCTTGGTGCGTATTTGCACATAAATTGCAAATCTTTAAGTGTAGATACATTATGTGGTTCAGTAATATTTGATTTCTGCGTATTAGAGAAATACAATCAAAATAGTATTAAAGATGGTAATCAATATGAAATCAAAATTAAGTTATAGAAATTTACTGGAAGGCATTGTCAAATTTAACATTATATTTTGTGTAGTAATATTATATATGATATATAGAGGAAAAGTTACTTTTGAAGAATATTACACTATTCTGGGGCAACAATTATATTTAGTGTTATTTACTCTGATAATAGGTAAGGCTTATCTAAAATTTCATGGACATAAAGCCAGTGAATTTAACATGACAAAGGAATCTATGTATATAGGTTTGGTTGGCACTGTAATCTTTACATACTTTAGAGGAGTATATTTAGGGGATTTTCCATTTAATATTCATTTATTACTATTAGTTGTAATGAGTTTAACATTTGGAATGGTTTACTGGCATGTTGTATTTGCTCTAAAAAGAATGAGCTTTCTTGACCGTGTAGTGAATTTTCTTGATATAGAATTTACATATAAAGATTTTGTATACTTAGTAATGATACTGAATGCAGCATTCGTTGCTATTATTGCAATGGTTGTTCTAATAGGTCCATATACTAATCGTGGGATGGTTGAGTCCCTCTTTGTGATAGTATATTTTCAGATTTCATTTTTTATCTTTCACTTTGTTGTTGGAAAATGCATAGATTTAGTATGGCATAAGAAAACTACAAAGTTTGGTAATGTTTCAATGCTTGGTATGGTAATAGGGTCGATATGTTATATCGCTAAAATAAATATTATAGATAAAAGTTTATTACATTTATTCTATTTCAGTTCTGACAAAGGTGGCACTCCTCTATTTGCAGTGTTTACTCTTGCTTTATTCTGGATATTTTTTGCTCTATTATTTCACTTCGAAGTGAAGCACCCATTAAAGAAGAAAGGTGTTAAGGTAAAATAAGAGTAGGTAGCTCTATACTCCGTACCCTAAGGCTTTGTATAATCTTGCTGTAGCCATAGATAGAGCGGAAGCGCTTATAATAAGATCCGATTGAGATTCAAGTAAATCTTTTTCTGCATTTAGCACTCTAGTAAAAGGTTGTGTCTTGCTGTCATATAAATGATTTGCAAGTTCTAATGCTCTTTTTCTAGACTCCAGTGTTTTTGCTAATTCTTCATAATTATAATTCGCATTATAATAAGATGCCAAACTTGATTCTACATCCTCTATGACAAGCAACATAGACTTTTTATATTTCAAAAAGGCTTGTTCTTCTTTTGATTTATATATATTTATATTCGATCGAATCCTTTTCCAGTTTAATATTGGAGAGGCTATGGATTGTCCTAGGGTAAATGCATCGCTTGAAGGAGAAATGCTTGAATCTTGATATCCCATAGCGCCTATCAGTGTTATTTTTGGATATTGTTCTGATATGGCTGATTTAGTCATAGATGTGGCAGCAAGTAACTCGTGTATGGATCTTTGAACATCAGGGCGATTCTGTATTACATTAATAGGTGAATTTAATATAATGGCTTTAGAAATCAATGGGATTTCTGTAATCTTATCGGAAAAGAGGTTTGAATCTCCAGCTTGTAGTCCACACAGAGTCTCTATTCTATACTTGGCATTTTTCATTTCTGTATCTAAGCTATGTATTTCTGATTTTATTTTTGAATATTCAGCTTTTTTTTCTTCTAGCTCAAACTCATTCGCAACACCAGAAATATGTTTTGATATGATTATGTCTATATCATGTTTATGTAATTCAATATTTTTCTTTTTTATGTCTATTAGAGACTTATATTTTATGTAGTCTGCATAGTTTACTATGAGGTCTGCAACTAGAGTTACTGCGATTTGTCGTTGATTTGCAGTAAATGAATCTAGTAAATGTTCTTTTGAGTGGGCTGTGTGTTCTTTTGTTTTAAATAAATCTATCTCCCATGAGGCATCTAAGGCTGTATTGAAAAAGAGCACTGTTTTGGATCCAAGGCTCACAAAATCATTGCTACTACTTGCTGATTGTGAGATGTCAAAATTTGGTATAAGTGTACTTTTGCTAAGATACATGTCAGCCCTCGCTTCTAGGATTCGTTCTAGAGATATCTTATACTCAAGATTGTTTTCCAGCGCTATTTCTACAATTTTATTTATCGCAGGACTATTAAAGTTTTTCCACCAATCTTGTTGATGGTGGTTATTAAAAGATATCATAGTATTGTTTCTAGGGCGTATATCGTTGCTCCAGATGTCCTTTATTTCTAGATCTTGATGTTTATTACCTTCTTTTTTTATACATGAAGAGAGAAGAAATATGGTGATGATAATGAGTTGAAATAATGCTTTCATGTTATTTTTCTTCTTCTATAAAAACATCCATTCTTTGACCTGGAAAAGCTCCTATACGGGAATTGTCAAATTCATATAGTAATTCTATTACTCTAGTATCTATTTTTTCAGTTATGTTGTTGCTCAAGTTGGATTTTGGCATAACATATGGATCGTATTTTATGAATTTTAAAGGTATTTTTAATTGGCTGTTGCTTCTTAATATACCTATAGATTTAGCATCTTGGTTTATTCTGTGTATATCTGTTTCATCAATTTCTACTCTTACATGCATTTTATCTAGGTTACCAATAATAATGGATTGCTCGCCATTATTTCCTACGTATTCACCTAGCTTTGTATTTACTTTTAATATGTGTGAGTCAAGAGGCGACTTTACGGTCAGGTTATCAAAATTTGCTTGAGATACTTTGAGGTTTGTTTGAGCTTCTACCATTTCTGCATGAGCTTTCTTTGCGGCAAATCTTTTGCGGCTTAATTCTTCATAACTAATGGCTCTTTTATCTTTAATGTTCTCAAATAAGTTCAGGTGGTGTAAGGCGTCTTCATAATTAATTTCTACTACTTTTAATTTTGCCTCAGCATGTTCAAGCTTAGCTTTGGATTCAGAATTCTCAATGCTGAATAGTGGGGAACCTTTTTTTACATATTGTCCTTCTGATACATATATTTTTGATACCACCCCTGTTGCATGAGATCCTATATTAATCATTCTTGTTTCTGACTCTACTACTCCAAGTCCTGCAATCTTATGCTGGAAGGTTGATGAGGGAGGGTCTATTGTCGGTTGCCTTGCTTCTGGTGTTTTATTTCCAGATATAGAAATGAACATGAATACTAGAAACGATATCGCGATTAGTGGGAGTGAAACATTTATTAAGAAATTCTTTTTCAATTCTGATTACCTGATTTTGACTCTTGCTTTTCTATTCTACCATCATTCATATAAATTATTAAGTCAGCATAGTCAAAAATCCTATTATCATGAGTTACTATTAAAACTGTTTTTTTCTTACTACGTGATATATTGTGCAGCAATTTGATAATGTTTTTTCCGTTTTCAGCATCAAGAGAGGCAGTTGGCTCATCGCATACTATGAAGTCAGGGTTATGAACCAAACCCCTTGCCACAGCTACCCTTTGTTGCTCTCCTCCAGAGAGCTTTGAAGGTAAGAAATCTATATGATCACCGAGATTTAGTATCTGCAGAACTCTAGCTGCTTGTTTTATAGAATTTTCGAAGTTATGACCAGCAGCTAGTAGCGGTATTGCCACATTTTCTGCTACAGAGAGAGTATTAATTAAGTTATATTGCTGGAAGACAAGGCCAATTTCTTTCTGACGAAGCAACGTTTTTTCTGTGTTATTCATATCTAGTAACTCTATGCCTTTGTAAATCACACTACCTTTTGTAGGTGTTAGCATACCAGTTAATATAGATAGTAAAGTTGTTTTACCACACCCACTAGGTCCTACTAGCATCGTGACTTTAGACTTTGGTATATTAATACTAATGTCTTTCAAAATATGCGTTTTGCGAGCTTCTGAATAGAAGATCATGTTAATGTTTTTTGTAGAAATAATATTTTCTGACATTTAATTCCTGAATACAGTTGCAGGGTCCACAAGCAGTACCTTTCTTATGCTGATGTAAGATGATAGTATCATGATAACCATAATTGTTATCCCAGTTCCAAATACCACTTCATATATTAATGAGAAACCTCTCATCGCGTTAATATGAGCAGTGCTTTCAAAGAAGAGGGTGGCCAGACCAATGCCGATACCAAAGCCTATGAATGCTACTACTAACGTTTGTACCATTACCATCATAAAAATTTGTTTATTTGTTACTCCTATTGCTTTTAGGGCTGCGAATGGTTTTAAGTTCTCAATTATAAATATATAGAATGTTTGGGCTACTATAGTAGCGCCAATTAAGAATCCAAGACCTACAGTGATTCCAAAATTTATTGGGATACCAGTTTTTGTCAGGTAATGATTTATGCTTCTCCATTTGAATTCTTCAGTTGTTAATGCTTGAAGATTAGTCTTATTGTGAATGCTTCTAGCAACTTCTTCAGGAGAGAACCCATCTTCAGATTTTGCCACAACAAAAGACATATATTTTCTTCCTTGTGGTATATATGTTGCGGTATTTTTGAATTGTGTGTACATGAGTGGAGATGTCATAAAAGGAGGGCTTGCCTCACATATACCAACTATTTTTGCAATTTTTTCATTTAATTCAACTTCGATTCCTAGCTCTATTGGTTTATCAGGCCATATATACTCCCAACCTGCCTTATCAAGTATTATTGCATTAGGCTCTTTTAAATCCTCCCATTTTCCTTCAAGCATTTTTGGTGGTTTTCCTATAAGACTAGTGTTATCTACTCCAATTAAAATAACTTGTTGTAGTTTTCCATGAAATGTTTTTACACTACCAAATCCTTTAAATAGAGGAACTGCCCATTTGACTCCTGTGGTCCCTCGAATTTTATATAATTCAAAATTTGCCATAGGTTTGATTTCATCTATATATGTCATCTCAGGTGACATAACCCATATATCTGCTTCACTGACATCAATAATTTGACTGGCAGTTCTTTCTAGAATTCCGATAAACATTGATACTTGCTGTGACATAAGAAGCGTAGCAAACATGACACCAAATACCAATCCAAAATATTTGGCACGGTCGCCGACTAACATTTTTAATGCTATTAAGTGCATAACCTTACAACTATTACAGTTATATAACTGTTAAAAAGTCCAGTGCTAAGCTTTTACTCCTGTGGATCCGAATCCACCATCGCCGCGTTTGGTTTCTTCTAGTGATTCTGTTTCTACAATATAAGCTGTAGTGACCGGAGCAATTATCATTTGAGCAATTCTCATGCCACGTTCAATAGTGAAGTCTGTATCTGATAGATTTATCAAAATTACCTTGATCTCTCCTCTATAATCAGAGTCGATTGTACCAGGTGTGTTTAGTACAGTGATTCCATTTTTCGCTGCTAGGCCAGATCTTGGTCTTATCTGTGCTTCATATTTCTCAGGGAGCTCTATTGATATTCCTGCGGATATTAATAATTTTTGACCTTTATACAAAGTTAACGGACTTTGAATGTCTGCATATAAATCCATTCCAGCACTACCTGGTGTTGCATATTTAGGAGTGGGTAGGTCTTTTCCAGAATCAGATTTGATTAGTTTAACTATAACTTGGGTCATGTTTTTCCTATTTTGATATAAATTCTTCTAGAAGGTTATGTAAAATTTTCTCCAACTTAGTATCTATCATTTTTCCATCATTATCAATTATATTATGAGCAGTGGCTAATGCAAATGTTCTTGGGTATACAAAAGCGCCGCAATCTTCAAGTGGAACTCTTGTATGTAAGAATGCTCTACTCCCACCGTAGTTGCTTGGGGATGCAGAAATAATAAGTATGTGCTTGTGTTTGAATGGAATAGGTCTGATTCTAGAAATCCAGTCAATCATATTCTTGAATGCTCCTGGTGTTGAACCATTATATTCTGGTACAGAAAATATTATTTTGTCTGCGTTTAATATATGTTCTGCAAATTTCTCAGCATTCTTTGGGATGCCTTCTTTTATTTCTAAATCTGCGCTATATAGAGGAGCTTGAAAATCAGAGAAATTTTGAAGGTCTACAGTATGTTCATCTTTTAAGTGAGAACTGCATATAGAAATTAGTTTTTTATTTAAAGAGTCAGATGTTAGAGATGCAGCTAGTAGAAATAATTTCATTTTTTATATGATTTTATAAATTGTAGAATGCATAATACTAAAAAAAACAATCTATTGCTATTTTTTTTATGTATAAATTGTCTTGTAAATTGTGTTGTATTAAGTCATTTTTAAGATGTTATTATAGAGTAATGGTATTTTTTAATGCATAAAGGGCGTAATAATTTAGCTGGCATAAGTTTAATCCTTCTTGATTCTATTGCGATAGCAACTCTTTATGCTCTTACAAAGTTTGTCACTCAGGATATTAAATCTAGTTACGTTGTATTCTTATATAAATTCTTCCTTCTTATATTAGTTCTTCCTTATGTTTTTCATAAAGGAGGTTTGAATAATATTCGTACCCCTCACTTCAAAGTGCATTTGTTAAGAGGTTTTTTCAGTGTTGGTGGTTCTTTATGCTTTATGTACGGCCTTCAATTTGTAAATCTTTTAGATGCGACTGTATTACAGAATGTGGAACAAGTAGTTCTGGTAATAGTTGGTCTTATTTTCTTCCATGAGAAAATGTCTACTACAAAAATAGTTTGTATACTTATAAGTGGGATTGGGGTTTTGATAATAGTAAAGCCTGATATCGTATATATGAACAATTTCAACATACTTTCGTCAGAAATAAATCATGGGTACTTTTTTATATTATTGGCAACGATGTTTTGGGTGTGTAATAATATTGTAATCAAAAAACTCGGCCAAAAAAGTACAAATAAAGCGCAACTATTCTATCTCATGCTGTTTTCTTCAATGTTCGCATATCCTGTTGCATTTTTAAAATGGGGATCATTTGAGTTAGCTGGTATTGGTCTTTGGATTCCTACAGAAACAGTAAGTTTAGTGGATATTGGAATTTCCATTACTCATATAAAACTCGTTTTATTTATGTCATTATGTTATTTAATACATAGTGTCGCATTATTTAATGCATTCAAGTTTGGAGAGTTTTCTGTGGTAATGCCTTTTGTCTATTTTAAGCTGGTGTGGGCAGGAATCTTTGGTTACGTATTATTTTCTACCACCCCTCAGTCTGCTTCTTGGATAGGGTACGTTTTTATTACTATTGCAGGTATATTGCTAATGAATAGAGAGATACGAAATCGTAGAAAACGTATACAAGACAACGTATAATTTTATGTAAAAAATACTAAGTTTATTAAACTTATTATTTATTTTTTGCGAAAACGTCTAATATAAAAGCATATTTTTTTGCAAGCTCTTTATAAGCGTCAAACCTTCCAGATTTTCCTCCATGTCCTGTATCCATATTTGTTTCGAATAATAAGATATTGGAATCTTGTTTTAACTCTCTTAATTTTGCTGCCCATTTTGCCGGTTCCCAATATGTTACCCTTGGGTCATTTAACCCTCCTAGAATATAAAGGGCAGGGTAATTCTGTGATTTTACATTATCATATGGAGAGTAGGATTTAATATATTCAAAAAACTCTTTGTTTTTTGGGTTACCCCACTCTTTGAATTCTCCGGGTGTAAGCGGTAGTGTATCATCAAGCATAGTATTTAATACATCAACAAATGGAACGTCAGCAATTGCAGCTTTGAATAAATCTGCTTCTTCATTTATTACGGTTCCTATAAGCATACCACCGGCACTTCCACCAGAAATAGCGATGTTACCTTTAGAGGTGTATTTTTCTTTTACTAGGTGTTTAGCGATGTCTATGAAGTCGTTAAAAGTTCTTTTTTTGTTTAGAAATTTTGCAGATTCATACCAATCGAAACCTAAGTCATCACCCCCTCTAATATGCCCTATGGCATATACAAATCCTCTATCTAAAAGTGATAATGAATTTGAGTTAAATGTTGGAGGTATGGCGTGCCCATACGACCCATACCCGTATAAGAACAGTGGGTTTGAACCATCTTTTTTAAATAAAGATTTTTTATATATTAGAGATACTGGCACTTTTATTCCAGTTTCTCTTGAAGGTACCATAACTCTTTCTGCATGGTATTCGGATTTATTATATCCAGAAGGGATTTCTTGAACTTTTATTATTTTTAGTTCTTTTGTAGCAAAGTCATATTTAAACATAGTTCCTGGCGATATCATGGATGTGTATCCTATGAATATTCCATCATCATCATTACAAGAGTAAGATACTCCTGCGGAATAAGATGGATCAGGAAAATCAACCACATCTTTATTTTCCATTTTATAATTTTGTATGGATATTTTGGGCAACCCTTTTTCCTTTGTCTGTATTACCAAGTGGTTGTCATATAGATAACATCCAGTTAGGTATATATCATCTCTATGTGGGATAAGTTCTTCCGCATCTTTTAAAAAATCTTTATGATTATCTGTGCGGATTAATCTAAAATTTTTTCCTTTGTCATTTGTTTCAATGTAGAAGTGTCCATGCATATGATCTATTGAGCATAAATGATCTTCTTTTCTTGGAATATATAAATGCATTGCATGAGAGAGGTCGTTAGACTTTATATAATGCACTTCCGAGCTTGTATTGCTAGATACTTCTAATATTATGAACTTTCTATCCGTGGTTTTGCCTACGCCTATATGAAAAATGTGGTCTTTCTCATGATATAATAAGATGTCTTTATTTTGCGGAGTACCTAATTCATGGTAATAAAGTTTATTTGCTCTCCATTTGTTATCTAATTTTATATAATAGAAACCTTTACCGGTTTCGCTCCAAACAGCTCCGCCAATAATGTTTTTTAGTTCATCTTTTAGAAGAGTGCCTTTTTCTAAGTTTTTTATTTTTAGACTGTAATGTTCATCTCCTTTCGTATCTACAGAGTATGCCATAAGGTTTTCATCTGGACTTATTGAAATTGAGCCAACTCGAAAATACTTTTCTCCCTTAGCTTCTTTGTTTTTATCTAAGATGATTTCTTCTTTACCCCCTTCCTTTTTTCTAGCTTGGATTGAGTAATCAGATTTTTCTTTTGTTATTGTGTAGTAATAATAATTCTTATCCCTCATAGGTACAGATACATCTGCTAACTTGATGCGACCTATGCATTCTTTATAAAGTTTATCTAGTAAGTCTTTCTTTGGTTCAAAGAATTTTTCTGCATATAGATTTTCTGATTTTAGATGATCTATAACTTCCTTTTTTTGCACTTTTGGCCAGTTAAAGTCACGAAGCCAATGGTAATTATCTATTAACTCATGACCATGTAAAGAGTATTTGTATTGTTCTTTTTTTGCTATAGGTGGTAAAGTATCAATCATTCTTACCTTTAACGTGGCGGGAGTGACGGGACTTGAACCCGCGACCTCCTGCGTGACAGGCAGGCGCTCTAACCGGGCTGAGCTACACCCCCGAAATGTAAGTTAGTCAGCTCAATTATTTATATCATTTATTTCAATAAGTAAAGTAGTTTATGGTATTAGTAATTTTATTAATGAAACTCTGTAATAATCAATGCTATTAAAGTTCATCTTGCAGGAGGGTTCCTGTTAGTTCTTGTTTTTCTATTGAAATGGTATTAACTTGCATATCATTATCGCTGCTTCCTAGTAGCTCATCTAATAACCATGCATTTTTTATAAGAGAAATTGCTTGCAATGTCTTTAGTGGGCTAAGAAAATAAAGGCTAGTTTTTATGACATCTAAGGTTAGATGTATACTGTCTCGATAGGGCCCTGAGTTTAATTCCCTATTTAAACAAATTAGCCCAGTCATCATATTGCTAAATAAAATTGCATTAGGAAGATTCGAAAATCCTGCATTCTTTACAAAACTAAAACTTGTCTCCATCAAGCATTGCATTGTGGGGTGATGTCCGGAAAGTAGGTTTGTATGAAGGTTTAGGTTGTACATCAATGTATTCAATATAGGCATAGGGGACTTGTCTTCAGACTTTACAAAATCGGCGACTCCTACCATAGCATGTAACATGCCGACTATAGGTTTTTTACTGCTAAAATTTGTTTTGTAATCTAATCCAGCAATATTAAACGCGGAGTTGGTTGTTTTTTCAACCCATCCAATGTTTTCTATAAAATATGCAGCAGACTTTGAATCTGGATCGCGAAACTTTGCAGAGAAAGACCCTTTTTTATCTTCGCGTACATGGCACTGATGGGATTTTTCATTATATAGAAAGTGGGGGGTAGTGGAATTCTTGTGGTTTTGGCTCATAATGAGATCTGCATTAGGAAAGGTAGCTCCATTATAGACTATAAAAAACAGTTAATAAAGTAAAGTTATTGTTTTAAAAAGGCTTTATATCTAAGTATAAATATAAATTTCTTTTTGATATTTTTAGTAATATAATAAACTCAGGGTTTTTAAAATTATATTGTTGTGAAACGCTTTGTTTTTATATTATTATTATTATTAGCTTTAGTTGCTGATCTAAGTTTTGCTTCTTTTGTAAAAATCTTGTTTTTTAGCGCTGTATCGTTTTGGGTATCCACGATATTTTTCGCTAGTACCTTAAAAGATCCTCCTATGAAATTATCATTTAAATCTTTTGCATATTTCTTTTGGCTATTAAAAGAAATTTATATGTCTACATTAAGTATCATTAATATAGTGCTGTTTAAGAAAGGAAGTAATATTCATCCTGTAATAAATGTTGTTCATACAGAAATGAAGTCTGATATGGAAAATGTTATTTATGGAAATTCTATTACAATTACTCCTGGTACTCTGACTATGAAAATTGATAGTGGTAGTTTGCAAGTGCACTCTATTAGTCAAAATCATTATAAGTCTTTGATAAAAGGTAAAATGTCATCAAAAATTAAAGAAAGCCAACAATGATATACGTTGCTCTTTTAATACTATTTTTAGCTATTGCATTGATGGTTGTGGGTGTTATCACTGGTGAAACGTCATTATCTAAGATGGTGTCCGTAAACTGTATTACGTCCTATATAATAGGATTTATTGCTCTTCTAACATTGATTGAAAATGATAATAAATATTTCTTAGATGTTGCAGTTGTTTATTCTGTGTTAGGTTTTATTTCAAGTCTAGCATTTCTCAAATACTTGATTCACAAAAAATGATATGGAATATTTTGGTTGGGTTCTGATTTTTACGGGGTGTATTTTTAATCTAATAAGTGCGTTAGGTTGTTTGAAAATGCCAGATTCTTATACAATGATTCACGTAGCTGGAATTGGTGACTCATGTGGAACTCCGTTAATATTATTCGGAGTTATTTGTGTATCGGGTTGGAGTGTTCTATCTTTAAAGATCTTGTTATTAGTTGGTATGGTTATTTTGCTATCACCAACTGCTACTCATGCGCTTGCAAGAGCAGGGCTAGAAGAAAAAGGGAAAAAGAAATGAGCTTATTTATTGATGTGTCGATTTTGATTTTGGTAGCCTTAATGGCAGTAGCTGTTGTAAATACTAAAAATCTTTTGCATGTAGTGATTTTTTCTTCTGTTTTTAGTTTGTTATGCGCTCTCTTATATTTGCTCATGGCAGCTCCCGATGTAGCTTTAACTGAGGCATCAATTGGCGCATGTGTTACAACTTGCTTTTTGTTATCAGCGTTAAAATATTTGAAAGATATAGATGTAAGAGCCAAAATTGATCTTCCTGCTCTTATTGTATGTAGTAGTTTGTGTGCATTATTATGTTATGCGTCTATGGATTTTCATGGTTACGGAGATCAAGCTGCAATTACTAATCTAGGTGCAGTTGATTATTATAAGAATAACTACGGAAAGGATACTGGCTTACTTTCTATAGTTAATGCTATTTTAGCTAGTTATAGAGGTTTTGATACTTTTGGAGAGACTTTGGTGATATTCTTAGCCGGTATGTCTATATCGTTGATATTTGAAACTAAAGTCCTAAAAAAATGAATAATAAAATCCTTATCACAATTGCTCGTTTAATTTTTCCATGCATTATTGCTCTGGGATTTTATATTCAAATTAATGGCAATAATGCTCCTGGAGGAGGGTTTCAAGCTGGCGTTGTAATGGCATCAGCTTTTATTCTGATTTGTTTAGTGTTTGGTTCAAACTTTATGAGTAAAATTTTAACAGTTTATAAGTTAAAGGTTTTTGCAGCGTCAGGAGTGTTTTTGTACGGCGCTACTGGGTTGTTATGTATGTTATTTGGTAGTGAGTTTCTAAATTATACAGCTATAGAGAATAGTTTTTTTTCTAAGCAAACGCTCGGAATAGCATTAATAGAGTGGGGAGTGGGTATTACTGTGTTTTCTGTTTTTACTCTTGGGTACTATATGTTTTCTACTAATGGAGGTAAGGAAAAAAATGTTTGAGCACTTTCCTTATATGTTATGTTTGTTTGTTGCGATTGTAGGTATCTATGGCATAGCGGTAAATGGTAACTATTTTAAGAAGTTAATAAGTCTTGGTGTATTGCAGGCAGGTGTTATTATGTTTTTTATTGCAATAGCAAAAAATAAAGATGCTAGTGCACCAATTATGGATTGCCTAAGCTTTGAAGAATGCGAGAAAGTTGTCGCAAACCCATTGCCTCATGTTTTAATGCTAACAGCCATTGTTGTTGGCGTGGCAACCTTATCTGTTGGCTTATCTCTTATTATTAGAATAAAGCAAGAATATAAAACTGTAGAAGATAAAGAGCTACAGAAGGAATAATATGATAAAAAATTTAGTAATATTAGAGATGCTATTGCCAATATTAATTGGTGTTTCACATATAGTGAATCGGAGAGCTCATTTGGTATATCTAGTGACATGTATTACAAATGTCGTGGTGTGTGTTGCCGCTGTTTTTATATGTATTCATGTTTTTCAATCTGGAGATATGCATTATTATTTTGGAGGATGGTTACCACCAGCTGGTATAGAGTTTAAAATCACCAAATTTAATTCTGTGATTACTTGTTTGATTTCAGTTATTTCTACGGCAACATTTTTGCATGGGAAAAATGTGATGTTTGACGAAATTGATATAAGTAAGATCAATTCTTTTTGCGGGGTATTCCTAATATGTCTTGCTGGCTTTATAGGAGTTCTTCTAACTAATGATTTTTTTAACTTATATGTTTTTATCGAGATATCTTCACTAGCTTCATATTCATTAATATCTATCAGCAAGGATAAGTCTTCTATTAAAGCCGCCTTTTGCTATCTTATAATTGGTAGTATAGCTGCTACCTTTATTTTGATTGGTATTGCTTATATATATTCTGCTTCAGGTACTCTTAACATAGATGATTTTATCAGTAAGCTCCCTAATATACAGGAATCAAATTCTGTTCGTATTGGTTATTGTTTGATTTTAGTCGGGATATTAATTAAATCTGGGCTTTTTCCATTACACACTTGGTTGGTAGATTCATATAAATCAACCAACTCTTTTATTGTTCCGTTCTTAAATGGCACATCTTCAAAGATTTATATTTTCTTGGCAATCAATCTGACGTACTTGATATTCGGTATACATTATAGTTTTCATCATCTTAACATAAGTTTTATTTTTGGTGCTATGGGGGCTATGGCAATAATTATGTGCTCGTTAGCTGCTTTGTATCAGAGTAATTTGAGGAACATGCTTATATTTTCTACAGTATCTCAAATTGGATATACATTTGTTGCATTGGGTCTGGGAAGTAAAGCCTCTGCTGTTGCTGCTATAATGTTTCTTTTTGGTAATATTTTAGCCAAATCATCTCTGTTTATGTTAGCTTCTAATATTTATTTAAATAGAAGGAGTTATGATATGAGCAAGCTACATAATTTAAAGAGTCACATGCCAATTGTTGTGGTTTTGTTCGCTATAAATGGAGCTAGTATAGCAGGAGTGCCGCTTACTATTGGGTTTTCTGCAAAGATTTCACTTATTATAGAGTTGATTAAAAAAGATATGTGGGTGATGCTAGCGATTGTTTTATGCTCCTCATTGGTAGCTATCTTATATATTTGGAAATTCATGGAAACTTTTTTATATAGTAAGGCTGGTAGTATAAATGATTCGAAACGGAAAGATGGATTTGGCGTGTATTCAGAACGAGAGCTTTATTTTCCATTATCAATAATAGCATTTTTAACTGGGGCTAATTTAATTTGTGGAGTCTTTTTTAATAGATTTGCAGAGTTTTTGAATAACTTGATTTTATAAACTATTATGAATTCTTTTGATCATAAAATTGAACACCTTATTTTGCTAATTTTAGCATCTCCTTTGTTATGTGCGTCACTAGCATTAATGCTAAGAAAGTTTAAAACCTACATTAGTATTCCTATCTTTATTATTAGCTTTTTCTCCTCTCTAGTAACTCTTATTGTAATAAAAACTTTCTTCTCACTAGGGATTGGGTTTGTAAATATAGAATTGTTTTACGGAGTTGTGATTAATTTAGAGCCAATAAATTTAATTTTCATAACTATGGTAAGTTTTTTATGGTCTATGACAAATTTATATTCAATATCATACCTGAATATGAACAAGGAGATTATCGCTGTAAAATTTTATTTATTCCTTTCACTTTCTATATTCTGCACATTCTGCATAGCTTTAGCTCCAAACTTAATTGTACTGTTTGTTTTTTATGAATTCTTAAGTCTATCTACATATCCGCTAGTATCTCATTTGGGGGGAGACGAAGAGCGCAAATCCTCTAGAGTATATTTATATACATTGATTGGTGCATCTGTTGTCTTCTTCCTTCCGGCTATACTGTATTTGATGTCACATATCGGACATACTACTTTTGCTGTAGGTGGGATAGCAAACTTCTTGCCTGGTAATGTAGTAACAGTTTTATTTATATTATTTCTTTATGGAGTAGCAAAATCGGCGATTGTACCAATGCATTTTTGGTTGCCAAAGGCTATGGTAGCTTCATTCCCAGTGAGTGCTGTTTTACATGCTGTGGCAGTAGTAAAATCAGGAATATTTATTATGATTAAAATTTCTGTTTATATATTTGGATTAAAATATTTGCGTGAGAATATCAGTGAATTTTTCCATGCTAATATTATCACAATATTATGCACCGTATCTTTACTGATATCCTCTGTAATAGCGTTATATCAAACGCGAATAAAATCTTTGTTGGCGTATTCTACAATAAACCAATTATCTATATGCTTGCTTGCATTATCTATGTTTCACCCTCTAGCAGTGAAAGCTGCTGTCATTCATATGGTTAGTCATGCATTAGGAAAAATCACTTTATTTTTTGCTAGTGGGTATGTTTATTGTAATTCTAGAATTAGTGATTTAAAGGATTTTAAGGGGCTTGGTAAGAAGATGAAGTTTATTATGGCTCTTTTTACTATTGCTGCTCTTTCTATAATTGGTTTGCCAATATTTGGAGGTTTTATTAGTAAAGCATATATTTATTATGCTGCTTTATATAAAAGTGTAAATTATTTGGTTTTAATTTCATTGACTATTAGCGTTCTAATGACTGCTCATTATTTCATTAAGATATTATATAGTATTTATGACCAGAAATCTTTTATATCACATAAGAAAGAGGAGGAATATGAGCATAAGTTATTGTCTAGCATGACTTTGGCGATTTTATTTACATCGTGCGGTACGGTATTTTATGTCTTTATATATGAATACATCTTGATGTTAATGGATTTGGTGGAGTATTGATTATGGATAAGAAGCTTTTTATAACGATTTTACTGAGCAGTGTTTTTGTTTTTAGCGCTTTCAAATATGATGGCTTCTCTTACTTTTTTTTGGGAGCTCTTGTATCTGCAGGAGTTGTTTTATTATCCCTGTTATTAGCATGTTTTGTGAAAAAAAATAGTGATTATTATGATAAAAATATTTAGTGAACTACTATTGCACCCCGGAATATTCTTAATTTTAGCATATCTCTTTAGTTATTTATTCCAAGGAGTTGCAAGAAAAATATTTATCATTATTTCGCCTATAGCGGCCATCTTTCTCTTGTTTCTTACAGTAGATTACAGAGTTGATGAGTTTTACCTTTCTTTGGTATTTCTTGTGGTATTAGCTGCAGGATGCTTGCTAGCATATAGTAGTAAAATGAATGACAAAGAGAACGCTCAGCTTGCTTTACTATATTTTGGGGCAGCAATTGCGGTCATACTTACCGCAAATCTTTTTCTGATCTTTATATTTTTTGAAATCATGCTTGTTGCTGCTACTTTTATGATTTTTAACGGCAATAACAGGCTTTCTTCAACAGCTGGAATTACATATTTTAAATTTCATATCTTAGCTGGAATATTATTTTTAATAGGTACAATTACGCATTATACAGAATATGGTAATTTTAATATTACCTTGCAAAATTTTTACGATTTTTCTACCGCTACTAAGCAGCTGATGAATGTATCAATATTACTAAGTCTACTTATTAACATTGCTACTCCACCTTGTTCATATTGGCTAATAGAAGGGTACGCTGCTACCACACCATCTGGTAGTGTGTTTCTTTCTGTAGCAACTACAAAGATTGCTCTGTTTTTAATAACAAAATTATTTCTTGGATACCACTGTCTCATATATATAGGTATCTTTATGGGTATTTATGGAATTTTATACGCTGCTCTAGAGAGTAATATTAGGCGCATATTAAACTTTAGTATTATAACTCAAATAGGTATTATATTGATTGCTATAGGTATCGGTGGAAGCGATGGATCAGAAGCTGCAATATTTATGATAGTTACTGAGTCTGTATATATTGCATTATCAATGATGTGTGCGGCTGCTTTATTTTTCTCTTCAAAATCTAAAAGATATTTTCAGATGGCTGAATTACCTAGATTAAATATTATATTAATATCTTGCCTCGTAGCATTTGCTTCTATTTCTTCTCTTCCATTTACTCCGGGATATGTAGGTAAGTATTTGCTCTATAATAGCGAATATGTTCTCTATAATCCTTGGCTTAAATATGTAATATCTTCGTTAACTGCGGGTATTGCATTCTCAGTTGGGATAAAGATCCCAATGTTTGTATTTGGTCAAAAATTTCATCATAAGAAAAAAGAAGAGCTGCAGCATAAAATGCCTTATATCAGGAAGGTAGCTTTGATGAGTTTAGTATCGGTAACTTTGGTGTTTGGTATTTTTCCGGAGATAGTATTAGGAAGAAAAATTATATTATTTGATGATATTTTCTTTAATCAAATATCATTACTATTAGGGGCTTTTGCAGGATTTTTCTTGCTCGGCAAATTTTTGATAGTAAGAAAAAAATATGCTTTGTTAGAGTTTGAATGGATCTATAGATATGTTTTTATGAAGTTATATGATTTTGTTAGACGCCTTATCCTGTCTAGGATAGATTCTCTAAAGGAAGACTGTATTAATATTTATCAAAAAATGATTGATAATCTTGATATATATTTTGGGAACAATGGTAGGTTGGTTTCTATAAAATCTCAAAAAAATATCACGTTATTAGCTGTTTTTGTATTAATTGTGTTAATAATTACATTATAGCAACTCTACTCTTGATATCATTTAATTCGATCAGTATAGTTCAGCGTGCGCTGGGACGGGTGTTTTGGGAGAGGTCATTTATCTCAGCGCTTTTTATCTAAAAATTAATTTAAAATTTTTTATATATAGTAAGAGGCTGACTCATAATTCAAATTATGTTAGACTGCTTTGCAGTGCTATTACTTTTTAGTTTATGACTAATCTTACGAGTGAAGTTTTTTTAGGCCTTTTTAGCCGAGGTATTCCTAAGCTTAGGCGTGCTTCGTTTAGGAATAAAGGGGATTATGTAATTTTGGTTCATGGTTTATTAGTAG